>Ga0247762_1000013_pt1 | contig 144238 bp, 126 predicted proteins | sample UWRJL081202R4_FD_181016 | JGI IMG/M metagenome (GOLD analysis project Ga0247762, IMG submission 181016) | Plant litter microbial communities from Arlington Agricultural Research Station in Wisconsin, United States - UWRJ-L081-202R-4 | ecosystem: Environmental > Terrestrial > Plant litter >...
ACGCCGGATCATAAAGGTAACCATTGCGAAGGCGATGACCGAGGTCGTGTAGGCGTGGTTCTTGACGAGGCCAAGAACCATCTGCTTTTCCGGCTTCGACTCGACCTTGTCGCTGCCTCCGCGTTTTGGTTCTTTCATGAAGAAGAGAACCGCAAATGCGAAGATTATTCCTGGAATCGCGGAGACGAAAAACGGTGCACGCCAGCCGTGGGCCGCTGCCAATCCACCACCCGCAGCGTAGCCAATCGCCGCTCCGACGGGAACCGCGAGATTGAAGATCGTAAGAACGCGATTCCTCTGTTCGGCAGGATAGAAATCCGCCAGAACCGCAGGAGCGAAGATGCCAAAGCTCGCCTCTCCGATGCCCAGGGCGGCGTGCCGTACTAGCAGCGCGTCATAGCTGTGGACAAAGGCAGTGAACAGGTTCACACCGCTCCAAAGCAAGGCACCCACGACGATCAGGATCTTGCGCGACATACGATCGCCAAGCCATCCGGTCGCTGGCGCTGCAACGATGTAGGCGATGAAGAACCATGTCGTCAGTGCGCCCACAGCCTGATCGGTGAGCGAAAACTCATGCTTCACCATCTCTTGCACGCCGGGGAGGATGTAACGATCTATGTAGTTAACGAAGTTCAGTGCCGTCAGCAAAACGAGGGCTACAGTGGCACCGGCGAGGCCGGTTCTGTTCGGCTTCGCGGAGGCCATCATGGGGGTCAGAATATCAGGTCACCGACGGTCGGCCCGTGGACGTGGATATTGCCAAGCGGCCTTAGCGCTTTGGATCATTCTCTGTGCGTGGATAATAAGCGGTCACTACCGTCGAGATACCGCCGCGTGGGCGGAAATCGCCCTTGATCTCGCACCAGATCGGGTCGCAGGCCTTCACCACATCGTTCAGCACCTGGTTGACGATGTTCTCTTGGAAGATGCCGAGGTTGCGGTAGTGAAAAAGATACTCCTTAAGGCTCTTCAGTTCGAGACAGCTCTCGCGAGGCATATAACGGATCGTCAGAACACCGAAGTCGGGAAGACCGGTCTTGGGACACACAGAGGTAAATTCGGGGTCATCAACGAGAATCTCATAGGCACGAAAGTGGTTCTGCCAGGTCTCAATAGCTGGAAAAGCGTGGTCGAGGCCTGCCGCAGCGTGCTCGTCGGTATAGCGCTTGTCGGTGTTCGTCATAATTCTTCCTTTGGGCACAAACCCCTGAGGTGGTGCCTGCGAATGCCTGTCTGCTTTAGGGGAGATCGCGACAAATATTCAATCTGATGGAGTTTCGCCTTAGCGTTCGCTCTCAGAAGGTATGACTTTATTTTATAGGATCTGCGAAAGTTAGTATGCCACGCGGATGTGGCTTGTTTGTTGGCGATGCCGAGATCAAAGGTGACCGGAGTTGGCTTCTAACGGCCCGGGTCTGTGCGCTCTGCGCGACCCCACCCTTTCGCGATGGAACCACGAAAGGGTGGGGGACGGGATTCTCTTAGTCACGGCGGCCCAGGGTCGGGCGATCGTCGGATTTGTCCTGACCGGAGGTCGTTGTGCTGGGGTCGTTGTTTCCGGCGGAGGTACGGCGGAGGGTCGGCTTGTTGCCGTCCTTCTTGTCGTCGATCTTCCGCTTGTTCTGGATGCGGGCGAGCCGTGCCTTGATGTCGTCGTACTCGGAGGTGGTTACGACGTAATCAGGACGTGCAGGAAGAATCGTAGCAATCTCTTCTTCCGAACGAGCGATGCGGTCGGGCGTCTGGGGGTGATCGGAAAAGGCGCGGGCGAGTATACCGGGCTTATGCTTCTCGAGCGCATCCAGCTTTTCAAAGATCGAGATAAAAGCCTGCGGATCATAGCCGGAGCGGTACATATACTGCACGCCGAGCCAGTCTGCCTGCGCCTCAAAGGTGCGCGAAAAGGAGAGGAAGGTCATAGGGATAGCGATCTGCGAAGCCTCGTAGATGCCGTAGCCCGTCCAACCGCCAACGAAGAGAAGCGGAACGGAGCCGATCTGCGCATAGTTCATCCGCGTCATCTGACGCGCTGCGTGGTGAGCGCAGACATGTGCCGTCTCGTGCGCCATCACGCCAGCGAGTTCGGCCTCTTCGTCCGCGGCGAGAATCAGGCCGGAGTTCACGTAGAAATAGCCGCCCGGGAGCGCCATGGCATTGATCTCGTCGGAATCGATCACCTTGATCGTGAAGGGGACCTTGCAGTCGGAGTTCTTGACAATGTTCTGGCCGACACGATTCACGTACTCATTGATCACCGGATCCGTGATGAGGTGGGCCGACTTTTCAATCTCCATGGAGTAGGCCTTGCCGTTGCGAACCTCCCAATCCACCGAGTACCAGTTGCCCATGCCGCGCCCACCGATGTCGCGGGTACCGGCGGATTCAACATCGTCCTCAGACCCCTTTTTGATGTCCTTCTTCAGGTCGTCGCCGACCTCCGGAATGGAGTCGGACTTAGCGTCGGCCTTCTTCTTCGCGGCGTCCAGGTCAGCCTGCGTAGCGGTGGGGCCTTTAGGAGCCTTGCTCTCCGGCTGGTTCGGGTTCTGATTTTGTGGATTGTTCGAAACCTGCGCGCTGAGCGCGAGGGGCACGAGAACAAGAACGGCTGCGGCGTGGAGGAGTTTCATGGCGGTGTGGCTCCCGGGAAGCGGGCGTAGCTCTGCCCACGTCTCCTGCTCTCTATTAGACGCTCTTTTTATAAATTAGTTCTGGTGTCTTGAAGGTTGTTGAAAAGCGGATGCTTCGTTCCGTTATGGGATAAGAAATCCCGCCCAACTCTGGGTCTGTACAGGTCAGGCGGGCAAAATCTAGTCGGTTACAACCTCCAAATGGGTCACAAGATCTTCTCCCATGATGTGACGCAGGGTATTTTTGAGCTTCATGGACTGAATGAAGAGGTCGTGCTCCGGGATACTCCCCGGGGCGCTGTCGGGGGCTTTGAAGTAAAAGCTGAGCCACTCCTGCACGCCGAGGTGCGACAGCGAAGGCGTCCGCGCCGCGAGATCCATGTACAGGCAGAGATCCAGCGCCAGCGGAGCGGCGAGGATGGAGTCGCGGCAGAGGAAGTCGACCTTAAGCTGCATGGGATAGCCAAGCCAGCCGAAGATGTCGATATTGTCCCAACCCTCTTTGTTGTCGCCGCGGGGTGGGTAGTAGTTGATGCGGACTTTGTGAAAGATGTCCTTATAAAGATCGGGGTGCTTTTCGGGCTGAAGAATGTATTCAAGGACGCCGAGTTTGGACTCTTCCTTGGTCTTGAAGGATTCGGGGTCGTCGAGGACTTCGCCATCGCGATTGCCAAGGATATTGGTCGAGTACCAGCCAGAAAGTCCGAGATACCGCGTCTTGAAGGCCGGCGCCAGGACCGTCTTGATGAAGGTCTGGCCGGTCTTGAAGTCTTTGCCGCAAATCGGAGCGCCCGTCAGCTTTGAGAGTTCGCGGAGGGCGGGGATGTCTACCGTGAGATTGGGTGCGCCGTTGGCGAAGGGGATGCCCTCTTTGAGACACGCCCATGCGTAAAGCATCGACGGCGAAATGCCGGGGTCGTCGTCGACGAGGCCCTTCTCAAAGGCAGCGAGCGTCTGGTGAACGGCGGTCTGTTCCAGGAAGATCTCCGTCGATCCGCACCAGAGCATGACCTGGCGCTCGGTCCTGGTTTTGAACTCCGCAATGTCGTTGCGAATCTGATTGGCGAGGTCGCACTTGTTCTTGCCGGTCTTCATCCGCGTCCCGGTAAGGCGCTTGACGTAGTGCTGATCGAATACGGCAGGCATCGGCTCGATCCCTTCAAGGAAGGGACGGATCTCTTCAAGCTGATCGCGGTCCAGAACATTGGCGGTCTTCGCCGCGTCGTAAAGATTGCCTCCGAAGATATCCCAGCCGGTGAAGACGAGATCGTCGAGCGCGGCGATGGGTGCAAAGTCGCGGATGAGTGGCTGGTTATCGTCGGAGCGTTTGCCCAGGCGGATGGTCCCCATCTGCGTCATGGAGCCGATGGGTTTGGCCAGACCGCGGCGGATGGCTTCGACGCCAGCGATGAGCGTGGTGGCAACGGCCCCCATGCCGGGAATCATGATGCCGAGTTTTCCTGTGGCGGGTCGAATCTCGGCGGCTTTGGATACGGTAACTGCTTCAGTCATTGCGAACTTTACTCCTGCACGGTCCTGCGTATTTTGCGTTGAAGAGAGGTGCTTCAAGGCCGAGCATACGTGCAGTTTTTGCGGCGCGCTGGCGCGAAAAAGGCCGAAATTGGCAGACAGCGCTAACGCCCATTTACGATAGAGGTCATGAGTGCATCTACAACGGTGGATTTAGTAGGCGTAGGTCTGAACGCCACCGATACCGTAATATCTGTTGAAAAATTTCCTGCCGTCGGGTCAAAAGTCGAGTTCCACGCGGTGAACGTGATGCCCGGAGGCCAAACGGCCTCAACAGTAGTGGCATGCCAGCGATGGGGTATGAGCACGCGCTACATCGGCCGAGTCGGCGACGACGCGGCTGCTTCCCTCCACCGCGAGGCCTTCGCCGCAGCGGGCGTCGAAGCGCAGACTGTGCCGGTAGCGAACTGTGCCAGCCAGCAGTCCATCATCATTCTGGACAGCACGGGCGAGCGCACGATTCTGCATAAGCGCGATGAGCGCCTGGCCTTGTCGCCCGCTGACCTGAAACGCGAGTGGATAGTGAATGCCCGCATGCTGCACGTGGATGGATGGGACACGGAGGCTGCGACCGTGGCGGCTCGTTGGGCGCGCGAGGCTGGCGTTCCTGTGAGCTGTGATCTGGACCAGCTTTATCCGGGAGTAGAAGAACTCATCTCCTGCATCGACTACGTCATTGCCAGCGCGGATTTTCCCTGCCGTTTGATGGGACAAGACGACATCGAGAAGGCCTTGAAGGCGATGCATCGCGAGTATGACTGCAAGCTGAGCGCCGCAACACTGGGCCATGACGGCGTGCTGGCCTGGGACGGCGAGACGATGCACTACCAAGCGGCGTACAAAGTTCCCGTGGTCGACACGACCGGCGCGGGCGACACCTTTCGTGCGGGCTTTATCTACGGCCTGCAGCAGGGATGGGAGCTGGATCACCAGCTCGATTTTGCCTGTGCGGCGGCGGCGTTGAACTGCACAGCCCTGGGAGCACGCGGAGGGATCAAGAGACTGGATGCGATTGAGCGGCTGCGCAGCACGGGCGAGCGCTATACGAGGTCGTCTTAGAGATGCCGGTGCTGTATATCGCTTCGTCGAATGCGGGGAAACTGCGAGATTTTCGCGTAGCTGCCCAAGTCTTCGGAGTGGAGATCGAGCCGCTGCCGGGGTTGAGGGAGATTCCTGCTCCGGATGAGACCGAGGATACGTTCGAGGGAAATGCCCGTTTTAAAGCAGAGTTTTATTCTGCGCTGGCGCCGGGCAAGCTAGTTCTGGCGGATGATTCCGGGCTGGAGGTCGATATGCTGGGCGGCGCTCCCGGTGTCCGTTCGGCTCGCTACGCGGATGATGCTGGATTTATCTTCGAGGGCACCATGGATGAGCGCAATAACGCCTGCCTGCTGGCGGCCCTGGGCGATGAGGTCGATCGGCGTGGACGCTACCGGTGTGTTCTGGTAGTGGCGCGCGATGGTGCCGTCGTCGATGTAAGCGAAGGCTCGGTCGAAGGTGAGATCCTCGGCGAACCCGTTGGGGATGGAGGCTTTGGATATGATCCGCTGTTCTGGCTGCCAGAGCGCGGGCTAACGATGGCGGAACTGGACGGCGCGGAGAAGCAAAGGGTGAGTCATCGCGGGCGGGCGCTGGTGGGCATCCTCTCGCGCAGTAACTCCAAAATCGCACAATGGCCACGATAATCGCACCAGACGTCGAGTTTCGATTGACGGTCGTTTAACCGGGACTGAATAATGACAGTGCCTGCTTTTTCAAGAAGTTAAAGCACTCTGCGATTGAAGGTACTTGAGGGAGTAAGACTATGGCTTCGGTCGCTGCACCGGCACCACCATCGAATCAGCATCCGATCAAGGGTGTTCAGCCACTGCGCGCGGGCGAGGGAAACTCGTTTGTGCTGCGTCGGCTTCACTCGCTGACGGGCATTGTTCCCATCGGCGCATTCCTGGTCGAACACATCATCTCGAACATCGAGATCGTGCATGGCCCGTTGGCGTACGCCCAGCAGGTAAAGTTCCTGAACGGCCTTCCGCTTGTGCGTGTGCTGGAGTGGGCCTTCATCTTTATCCCGCTCGCGTTCCACGCGCTCTATGGCGTGTATATCGCCATCAAGGGTCGCCCCAATGTGAATGTGTATCCGTGGGCAGGCAACTGGATGTATCTGTCGCAGCGCGTGACGGGCATCCTTGCACTGGCATACATCATTCAGCATCTGTACTTCCAGCGGTTCACAGGCGTGAGCCTGCCCGAGCATCCCGGCCTCGCATACTGGAAGGTGCAGTATGAGCTTTCGAATCCGCTCATGGTTGCGGTTTATGTGATCGGCATGGTCGTAACGTGCTGGCATTTTGCGTACGGCGTCTGGCTCTTTGCGGCGAAGTGGGGCATCACGCCGGGCGATCGCGCGCGGAAGAAGTTTGGCTGGGTCTGCGGAGTCGCCGGAACGGTGCTTTGCGCGGCGGGTCTTTGGAGCATCATCGCCATCGTGAATGCGCCTGCGGTTCCCTTTGAAGACGTGATGCCAACGCAGCAGCCGGGCGTAATGTCTCCTACGGTTCCTGTACAGAACGAGTCGCAACAGCAGCCGCCATTGACGCAGCAACAGTAGCACTTGAGTGAGGGAGTAAACGATGGCAGCAGTGCCTAAGATTATTGTGGTTGGTGGTGGACTGGCGGGCTTGTCGTCGGTGATCAAGATCGCGGAAGCGGGCGGTAAGGTCGACCTGTTTTCGATCGTGCCGGTAAAGCGTTCGCACTCCGTCTGCGCACAGGGCGGCATCAACGCAGCAAAGAACCTCAAGGGCGAAGGCGACGACGTCTTCAAGCACTTTGACGACACGATCTATGGTGGCGACTTTCTCGCCAACCAGACGCCGGTAAAGAACATGACGGCGCAGGGCCCCGCGATCATCGATCTGCTCGACCGCATGGGTGTTCCCTTCAATCGCACGCCGGAAGGCCTGCTGGATTTTCGGCGCTTCGGTGGAACGCTTTATCACCGCACGGCCTTTGCAGGCGCGACGACGGGACAGCAGCTTCTGTACGCCCTGGACGAACAGGTTCGCCGCTTTGAGAGCGAAGGCAAGGTCCAGAAGTACGAAGGTTGGGAGTTCCTTTCTGCGGTCCTCGATGAGGCCGGTGTATGCCGCGGTATCTGCGCGATGGATCTGCGCACGATGGAGGTTAAGACCTTCCACGCGGACGCGATCATCATCTGCACGGGCGGTAACGGAGCCATCTTCGGCAAGAGCACGAACTCTGTCGTATGCACCGGATCTGCCGCTTCCGCGCTCTATCAGCAGGGTGCGTATTACTCCAACGGCGAGTTCATCCAGGTGCATCCAACGGCGATCCCCGGAGAGGACAAGCTGCGGCTGATGTCCGAGAGCGCGCGTGGTGAGGGTGGACGCGTCTGGGTTCCGCGCAAGAAGGGCGATCCCCGTCCCGCGAAGACGATTCCCGAGGCGGACCGTTTCTACTTCCTCGAAGAGTGGTATCCGAAGTACGGCAATCTTGTACCGCGTGACATCGCGACGCGTGCCATTCATCGCATCGTGTACCAAGAAGATCTCGGCATCGATGGACAGCCGATGGTCTATCTCGACGTCTCGCACATCGACCGCGAGACGCTTGAGAAGAAGATCGAAGGCATTCTCGAAATCTACGAAAAGTTTGTCGGCGACGATCCGCATGAAGTGCCGATGAAGATCTTCCCGGGCGTCCACTACACGATGGGCGGACTCTGGGTCGACTTCAACCAGATGACCAACATCCCGGGTGTCTTCGCTGCGGGCGAGTCCGACTACTCGATCCACGGCGCAAACCGCCTCGGTGCGAACTCGCTTCTCTCCTGCATCTACGGCGGCTTTGTCGCCGGTCCGCAGGCAATGCTCTATGCCAAGAATCTGCCCGCGCAGAAGGGCGATGGTGGAGCCGCGAAGGAAGAGGTTCGCCAGCGCGAGTTCAATAACATTCTTCTGCAGAACGAAGGCACGGAGAACCCGTTCAAGCTTTGGCGTGAGCTGGGCGATACGATGACGCGCCACGCAACGATCATTCGCTACAACGCGGGTTTGCGCGAAGCCGATGAGAAGATCGTCGACCTGCTGGCTCGTTATCGGAATATCAATCTCTCGGATAAGAGCGCATGGGCGAACACCTCGTTTGCATTCGCTCGTCAGCTCTACAACATGCTGCAGCTCGCGCGCGTCATCGTGCAGGGTGCAGAGAAGCGCGATGAGAGCCGCGGCGCGCACTACAAGCCGGACTTCACCGAGCGTAACGACGAGAAGTTCCTGAAGACGACGATGGGATCGTATGACCCGATCGCGGATGCTCCGGTGATCACGTATGAAGAGGTCGACACACAGTGGATCACACCGCGCCCGCGCCGGTATGACGCTTCCGCTTAGTAGGGGAAGTTGATAGAACCGAGGAGAGGAAAGCATGCTGACAACAGCGGTAGCTCTCTTTGTTGCTCTGTTCTTTTACATTGTTTTCGGACTGCTGTTTCCTCTGAATGGAATACTTATGATGTTTGCACCAAATGTTTGGACGAGACTTCCCCGGTACTTGCGACCACGCCGCATTCCTATAGGCACTGCATGGTCTGAATCTAGATCGTCAAAAATACAAATGCGGGCACTGGGACTTATGTACATCGGACTGGGAGCAATGGTGCACTATTTTCTAATATCAGCCCTCCGCACTAAGTAGGAATGCAGCAAATGGGAAATGAGGTTAAAACAATGTCACAGGCGAAGACGATCAGAGTGGAAGTGAAGCGGCAGGCCACGCCCGAGACTGCGGCGTTCGTGGAGAAGTTTGAGTTCCCTTACCGGTCGGGCATGAACATCACTTCCCTGCTGGGCGAGATCGCCATGGCACCTGTGACGACAGAAGGCAAGCAGACGACGGCGGTCACGTACGACTCCAACTGCCTGGAAGAGATCTGCGGCTCCTGCGCGATGCTCATCAACGGCAAAGCCCGCATGGCGTGCAGCGCTCTGGTGGACAAGCTGATGGCAGAGACGAAGGATGGCGTCATCTCTCTCGCTCCTCTGAGCAAGTTTCCAGTGGTACGCGATCTGGCGGTTGACCGTAGTGTTCTCTTTGAGAACCTGAAGAAGGTGCAGGCTTGGGTGCCGATCGATGGCAGCTACGATCTTGGCCCCGGACCTCGGCAGTTTCCGCAGATTCAGGAAGAGCGGTATCCGCTCTCAAACTGCATCTCGTGCACGATCTGCATGGAGGTATGCCCACAGTTCAACGAGGCAACCGGGTTCGTCGGAGCTGCAACGATTGCACAGGCGAAGCTCTTCAACATGGATCCCGCGGGTGCCGTACTGAAGGAAGAGCGTCTGCGTGCTCTGGCTGGCGATGGCGGTATTCAGGAGTGCGGCTTTGCGCAGAACTGTGTGCAGGCCTGCCCGAAACAGTTGCCGCTGACGGAGGCTATTTCGGATATGGGTCGCGATGTCTTTGTGCAGCAGGTGAAGGACTTCTTCGCTCGGTAACTTACACGTTCGCATGACGGGAGTGCTTCGGCGCTCCCGTCATGTTTTGCGCACAGCCCATGTCCCGAAAGCGGGACATGGGGCACCCTATTTCTTACGGCGGAGCTGGATGATACGGGTGGTCATATCCTGCGCGTCGCTTAGCGCTTCATCGCTCACAGAGCCAAGGCGTTTGGCGCGACGTTCGCGGATCTGCTCTTCTGATCCGAGTATCTTTAGCTTCGACAGTTTCGACGTGGAGACATCCTTCGCCGCCTTAATCCATTTCGCTGCTTCGTTACGAACGGTCTCGCTGCGGTTGCTATCTTGTGCGGCGGTCGCAAGGACCTGATCTCCCTCCTTCGTCTGCGAGAAGAAGAAGAGGGTGAGAAGACTAATCTGCGCCATCTCATCCTTCTCCGTGGCGAAGCGGTCAACCGCCGCTTGCAGCCATAGATTCTGATCGGCCGGGAGCAGCAGGTAAACGAGGCTGATGGGCTGCGAGAGTGTCGTCGCATGTTGCGGCAGAGAGACGCGGAATTTGGGATCGTCCAGAATGTGAAGCCCGGCCTGCGTGGTATCTGCGCCTGACACGGAAAGATCGTGGACTGTAGAGAAGTAGACCGAGAGGACGACGTCTTTGAGGTTCGCACGCGGAAGGGCTTGCGCGGCGAGATCACCGTCGGCGGTTTCCTTCGAGAGCGAGAGCAGAAGGCTCGTGCCATCCATCATGAAAAAAGATGGGTTGGACGCGTCCGCAAGTTCTACACGGAGCAGCGGCAGCGTGGTCTCAGGGTCAGCCTTCACGTCCTTCCAGAACTTGTCCATCTGTTGGGACTTCTGGGATTGCTGCGCCATGCTTATCTTCGACGGCGAGAAGCTATACAGCGAGGTCACCCGTGCGTGCATGGCAGCTTGCGTGGTGAGAGTCTGGGCCTGTGCTACGCAGGAGGCGGCAAGGACAAGGAACAAAGTAAGGCGATTGCGAAAACCCATGCGTTTTTATCTCTCCTTCGGCTCTGGGGAGATTCTACGTCCGTGAAGTGCGATGCCTTGCGATAGGATTTTGAGATGGCAATGAATATGGATCGGCGAGGGTTTCTTTCGCTTGGGGCTGCTGCGGCGGCGGGTTGGGCTATGCCGGTCGAGGCGAAGGTCGCACCGGGCGCGGGGCGCGTTAAGTACATCTTCTTCACCGACACGCATCTGGAGCCGGAGTTGAAGGGCGACGTCGGTTCGGCGCAGGCCTTTGCGAAGATCAAAGCGATCAAGCCGGAGTTCTGCATCCAGGGTGGCGACCATTGCTTCGATCTTGCCGTCGCGCCGCGAGAACGGTCGATGATGCTGCTCGATCTCTACCAGAAGACCGAGCACACGCTGGACATGCCGATTCATCACGTGCTCGGCAATCATGATGTCTTTGGGCGCGGCAGCAAGAGCGGTGTGAGCGAGAGCGATCCGCTCTATGGCAAGAAGGCGTTTGAACAGAAGTTCGACGCGAAGACCTACCGCTCGTGGGATTACAAGGGATACCACTTCATCGTGCTGGATTCAGTACAGATCACACCGGACCGCTACTACTCCGCGTGGATCGACGATCCGCAGATTGCGTGGCTGAAGGATGATCTAGCGGCGGTAAAGCCCGGGATGCCGATTGTTATCTCGGTGCATTGCCCGTTGATCTCCGCAGCGAACGAATACAAATCTCCGTGGCATGAGCCGGATCCGGGACAGGCAAAGTATCCGACGTTCCTGACCGGAAACGCGTGGCAGGTGCTGCCACTCTTCGAGGGGCACAACATCCTCGGTGTCTTCCAGGGGCACACGCATTTGAACGAAGTAGTCTACTGGCGCGATATTCCTTTCATCACCAGCGGTGCCATCTGTGGGAACTGGTGGATGGGATCACGCTGGGGAACGCCGGAGGGCTTCACCGTGGTGGAGCTGGATCGTGGGCGGATTCGCTGGCGGTACGAGACCTATGGCTGGACAAGTGTGAAGCCCGAAGCCGATCCTCTGCCGGTGATTCTCCAGCCGAGTGTGCCAGGCAGCTGGCCAACGACCTAAACACATGAATCGCACAAAAAGGCCCCGCATCCATGCGGGGCTTTTCTTGCCTCTTGATGAAATCACTTGGTGAAGATCGTGGATTCCGGATCACGCTGTTCGTTGTTCTTCATGCGATTGCTGGAACGAGTTGCCAACTCTTCGGCAATGCGGTCCACCTTCGACTGGTGCTCAGGATGCTCAATGGCTTCGTGCGAAGGACGTGCCGGGCTCTTGGTGGTGTTTGCATCAACCTTGGATACTTCGTTCATAACGGTCACCTCGCCTAAGATAGACGCCAGTGGTCGATTTGGAGTTTGCTCGATTTTTTCGGCTAAGAAACGAAGAGGTTTATGCACGATTGGATGGCAGAGGCGCGGCGGGTGCATGCGGAGTCGGTGGTTCTCGACATGCACGCGGATACGCCGCAGAGATTTGTAGATGAGGATTGGGCCTTTGCCGAAGAGGACCTTCGTGGTGGCCATCTTTCGCTCCTGACGGCGCAGATTGGCGGGTTGGACGGTGAATTTTTTGCCGCATGGGTCGAGCCGCAGGAGTGGGTTGGACAGTATGCAGAGCGTACGCGGGCACTGATCGACGGGATTCACGCACAGGCTGCAACGGGAACCATGCAAGTATGCCTGACGGCCGACGATGTTCTGGCGGCGAAGGCGGCAGGACGCTTCGCGGCCCTGATCGGGATTGAAGGAGGACACTCCATCGAAGGTCGCCTCGATCTTCTGGAAGAGTTCTATACACGCGGCGTGCGCTACATGACGCTCACCTGGTCGAATACCAATGAGTGGGCAGACTCCAGCGGCGATGTCGCGCGTCATGGCGGCCTGACGGAGTTGGGCAGGGACGTTGTCCGTGCGATGAACCGGCTGGGAATGATCGTGGATGTATCGCATGTTTCGGATGCGACGTTCTGGGATGTGATGAAGGTCGCGGACGGTCCCGTGATCGCGTCGCACTCCAGCGCGCGTGCTTTGACCACGGCCCCAAGGAATCTGACGGACGAGATGATGCGCGCCGTTGCGGAGAGCGGCGGCATCGTCGGAATCAACTTCTTCCCTGCCTTCATCGATGAGAAGTGGCGCGCAGCCTGGAATGCTCTGAAGCCGGAGAGGACGGCACGACATAGAGAGGTGGCAGGGACGTTTCGAGATCGCGGCGAGGCAGTCCCCTTCCATATCTCGGATGCTGTGGACCGCGAATGCTCGGCGAAGATCGGCCGCGCACCCTTTCGCTCCCTGATCGACCATTTTCTGCACGCGCTGGAGGTCGTTGGACCCGAGCATGTGGGCATTGGGACGGACTTCGACGGGATCCCCGAGCCGCCGGAGGGAATCGACTCCGCCGCAGACCTGCCGAAGGTCACCGCTGCCCTTCTGGAAGCCGGTGTCAGCCCTGACGATATGAAAAAGGTGCTGGGCGGAAATCTGCTGCGAGTCCTGGATGCGACATGCCGGTAAGCTGTCCCGAGGTCGCGCGATGGGCCTTGGAGCGGTATTCTGGTTAGGTTGCGTATGAAGACTTTATTCCGTTCTGCTCTTCTGATGATGGCTCTTCCCTGCTCTGCGGGATGGGCGCAGAGTCCACCCTCCGCGCCGCCGGCACAGAGCACGCCCGCGGCGACTCCTTCTTCCACGACTCCCCCACCGCAGGCGGCACATCCGGTCGACGATCTTCCCGACACGCCGAGCGCGACGGAGAAGCTATTGCCCTCGCCTGAGCCAAATGGCCCCACCATTGTCTTCGACACGACGATGGGGAGGTTGGTCTGCCAGACCTTCGAGAAACAATCTCCGCTGGCAGTAGCAAACTTTATCGCCCTGGCCCAGGGAACGAAGGAGTTCACTGATCCTTCGACCGGCAACCGGATGACGAAGCCCTTCTACGACGGAACGACCTTTCATCGCGTGATTCCGCACTTCATGATCCAGGGCGGCGATCGTCTGGGAACGGGCGGCGGGGATCCAGGCTTCTACTTCGCAGATGAATTCGATCGAGGTCTTCGCTTCGATCGAGCCGGACGCCTGGCGATGGCGAACTCCGGACCGAACACTAACGGTTCTCAGTTCTTCATCACGGAAGACCCCGTCGACCAGCTTGACGGCAAGCACACGATCTTCGGCCAGTGCGATGCGCACAGCATCCTGATCGTGCAGTCGATTGCCCGCGTGGAACGAACCGCTGAAGATAAGCCCATCACGCCTGTGGTCATCAACAAAGTGACGATCGTCCGAGAGGGCCAGGCGATGCCTGCCGAACCAGCGTCGGCACCAACGGTTCCAGCGACCTCGGCTGCCCACTAAATTTATGAGAACAACTGATTTTTCCAAGGAGAAAGCAATGGCAGATCGCGCACCGGGAACTTACGCCACGTTCAAGACGAGCGAAGGCACAATCGTTTGCAAGTTGTTTGAGAAGGACGCGCCCGAGACGGTGAAGAACTTCATCGAGCTCGCCGAAGGAACGAAGAGCTGGTCGAGCCCTTCCAAGAAGGGCGACAAGCTCTATGACGGTACCGTATTTCATCGCGTCATCCCTGAGTTCATGATCCAGGGCGGAGATCCTGAAGGCAGCGGCATGGGCGGACCGGGATACAGGTTTGCCGATGAGACCAAGGGTTCGCCCCACGGCTTTCAGGAGAAGGGCAAGCTGGCGATGGCGAATGCCGGTCCGAACACCAACGGATCGCAGTTCTTCATCACTGTGGGTGCCACGGGCTGGCTGACGGGCAAGCACACCATCTTCGGTGATGTGGTCGAAGGCTACGAGATCGTGGAGAAGATCTCCAAGGTGAGCCGCGACGGCATGGACCGTCCGAAGACACCAGTGGTTCTGGAGTCGGTCACGATCGACCGCGTCTAGTACGCATTACTGGTAATGATGTTGGGCAGAGGGTGAGCTAAGGAAGAGTGCCGTCGGAAAGACGGCCTCGTCCAGCTCACCCTTTTCCAGTTCGTCCAGGTAAAAGGCCGCGTAGTTATAAGGCGCGTGAGCGAAGCCAGCCAAGGTGGAGTTGATGGCGATCTCTGACTTTTGCATGGATGGCTGGAAGGGAATGCTGGCGAAGAGGAAGAGACCTGATGCCGCCAGCAACACCGAGAGCCCCGCAGCGGCCCTTAGGAAAGGCTGTGGACGGGAGATACATGCCAACGCAACGGCCAGTGAGACCTGAAGGACACGCGAGCCCGGGTCTGAGACTCCCAGAGATGTACCGGGAAGAAAAAGATAGGCGACGCCGCAGAGTCCACCTGTGATCCAGAGAAACCGGTTCGGTGCATTAGACCGGAAAGACGCACGCGCGCTCTGCGCGATGGCCCAAAGAAGCAACGCAGCCAGGGCGATCGTTGCGATCAGCAGAAGCAGATAGAGCGGTTTGCCGAAGAGCGTGAGCGAGAGCGGGCGCTGCGTGTCGACCGGATTGATAAAACCCAGACCCTTCAAAAAAGAGTTCACCTTGTACGCGAGCATCCACGCGTAGCCGCCCTGCCCCAGCGTAGATTGTATCGGTGCGTAGGCATCCGCGTTATGCGCCAGAAAAACTCTTCCCCAGACATACCAGAGCGTAAGAATTGCCGAAGGAACTACCGAGAGAATCAAGCGGTATCTCTTCACCTGATATGTGTAGAGAGCCAGCAGAAGCACAGCGAAGGTGAACGGGATCATGTGCGTGAAGAAGAGCAGCACCAGCATGAGGCCAAGGCTCCAGACGCGTTTGGGAGAACGCAGGAGCATCGCCGCGAAGAACATCGCCAGAGCGATGCCCCATTGAAAGTTGATAAACCCCCACCAGAGATTCAGATTGAGGAAGGTTGCTGACGGAAGGATGAACCAGAGGGCTGGTGGAGCATTGGTCGCGCGCAGAAGCGAGCGCAGAGCGAACGCCGAGCATGCAAGATGAAGGCAAAGCCAGAGCTTGGCCGCGATCTGCCATGGCATCACCAGCGCGAGAAGACCAATGCCTACGGTCGTGGCGCTGTTGGGAACGGGATAGTGCTTGAGCGCGTGGAAAGCGTCCGCTAGACCGAGGAGATGATTGCGAAAGAGAACGCCCTCGTAGGTCCAGATGGAGTAGTCCCCGAGCAACGGAACCGCACGATGCAAGCAGATGAGCAGGATATAGGCGGAGAAAAGAGAGAAGAGGTAGATCTGCGGCAGCGTGTGTTTCGGCGTAGGGGCGTCAGGCGCTTGCGGCATGAGCTATGGTAACGCGCTCTTATTTGAGTTGGAGAAGCGTTCGCGTGCGTTCTGTCATGCGCTCGTAGAGAGTCGCATCCTTGTCTAACGAGAGACCGAAGGAGGGTACAAAAGCGCGGAGCGACTCTACGTCGGCGATGCCAAGCGAGATGCCACGGATCACGAGCTCCAGCATGATCGACACGGCAGTAGACGCCCCCGGAGAGGCTCCGAGCAGGGCGGCGAGAGAGCCATCGGCAGAGCGGATGATCTCCGTACCGAACTCGAGCTTGCCGACTTTCTCCTTGTCCGACTTAATGATCTGGACGCGCTGACCGGCGATTTCAAGCTTCCAGTCTTCGCTGCGGACAGACGGAATAAAATCGCGTAACGCGGCGACTCGATCAGACTGCGATTGCATGACCTGACCGACAAGGTAGCGCGTGAGTGCGATGTTCTGCGCTCCGGCAGCGAGCATCGGAACGAGGTTTTCCGAACCGATCGAGCCGGGAAGATCGCAGAACGAGCCACGCTTGAGAAATTTGGTGGAGAAGCCTGCGAAGGGTCCAAAGAGAAGTTCGCGCTGGCCCGCGATGACGCGCGTGTCGAGATGCGGCACGGACATCGGCGGAGCGCCGAGTGCGGGTTTGCCGTAAACCTTCGCCGCGTGCTGCTCTATGACCGCGCGATTGGTACAACGCAACCACTGACCGCTGACAGGAAAGCCTCCGTAGCCGCGGCCTTCAGGAATGCCGGATTTCTGCAGGAGCGGAAGCGCCCCGCCGCCTGCGCCGAGGAAGACAAAGCGCGCGGTGATCTTGCTGGTCGCCTCTGTCGTGAGATCTTCGACATCGACGTACCAGCGCGTGTCCGGAAGTCGCGTCAGACCAGTGACCTTATGCTGCAAAAGAAGACTGCTTCCCTGCTGCTGCATCGACGCGATAAGCGACCGTGTAAGCGCGCCGAAGTCGAGATCCGTTCCGTCTTCGAAGCGCGTAGCGGCGACGGGCTGGTTCGCGTCGCGGTCGCGCATCATGAGAGGAATCCACTCGCGCAGCTTTGCTGCATCGGTGGAGAACTCCATGGCGGAAAAAAGCGGCGAAGTGGAGAGCGCGGCGTGACGGCGACGGAGATAGTCCACTGCCTCCGCACCCTGCACAAAGCTCATGTGCGGGATGGCGTTGATGAAGCTGCGCGGGTTCGTGAGGAGACCACGCTCTACGAGCGTCGCCCAGAACTGGCGCGACTGCTGAAACTGCTCGTTGATCTTCACCGCACGCGCGGTTTCAATGCTGCCATCTGCACGCTCCGGCGTGTAGTTGAGTTCGCAGAGCGCGGCGTGCCCGGTGCCCGCGTTGTTCCATGCGTCGGAGGACTCTTCCGCGACAGCAGAGAGCGATTCGACGATCGTGATATGGAGCGATGGGTCGAGAAGCTGAAGAAGCGTGCCCAGGGTCGCGGACATGACACCAGCCCCGACAAGAAGGACGTCGGTGCTGCGTGGCGTGTTGTGTGCGGGCCCTGGCATCGCGTTACTTCATGTTCTCGACGATGCGCTTGGAGAAGGCCGAGGTGGAGGCAAGCGTGGAACCGGCCATGCCTTTATGGAAGTCGATGGTGACAAACTTCTGCTTGATCGTCTCTTCCATCGCCTTCTCGATCATGTCGGCTGCTTCCTTCCAACCAAGCAGTTCGAGCAGAAGAACGCCGGAGAGAATGACCGAGCCGGGGTTGACGACATCCTGATCGGCGAGACGGGGAGCCGTTCCGTGCGTGGCTTCAAAGACAGCGAAGCCGTCACCGAGGTTCATGCCCGGCGCGATGCCAAGACCGCCGACCTGCGCGGCTGCTGCGTCGGAGAGATAGTCTCCGTTGAGGTTCGTCGTCGCAAGGACGGAGTACTCTGCAGGCTTCAGAAGCAGGTCCTGGAAGGTTGCGTCGGCGATGCGATCGTTGACGAGAACCATCTTCTTCCATTTGCCGTTGCCGTGGGTCTCGCCAATCTTTGCGAGAACGTCCTTCACTTCGGCGACGATCTTTTCGCCAAAGGCGGGAGGCGCGAACGAGATGCCGGGCTCAACGATGGCGGCGATCTCTTCGGGCGCAGTGCTGGCGTTCTTATCGAGTGCGCCGAGGATCCAGCTTTCGCGCTCGGTCACGATCTGAGCGCGGAACTCTTCCTTGGCGACCTGATATCCCCAGTCGAGAAACGCCCCCTCGGTGAACTTCTGAATGTTGCCCTTGTGCACAATCGTCATCACCTTGCGGTTGTGATCGATGGCGTACTGAATGGCTGCGCGGATGAGGCGCTTGGAGCCGTGAATCGAGATAGGCTTGATGCCGAAGCCCGCGTCGTCGCGCAGGCGCTTCTTCGTTCCGGCAAGCATCTCCGTGTTCACGAACTCCATGAACTTCTTCGCTTCGGGAGTGCCCTCTTTGAACTCGATGCCGGCGTAGATGTCTTCCGTGTTCTCGCGGAAGAGAACGATGTCGACCTCATCTGGCTTGAGCATGGGGCTGGGCACGCCGGGGTAATGCTTCACCGGGCGGATGCATTGGTAGAGATCGAGCGTCTGGCGCAGAGTTACATTCAGAGAACGGATGCCGCCGCCGATGGGCGTGGTAAGCGGTCCCTTGATCGAAACGCGGAAGTCGATGGTCGCCTGCACGGTGTCCTGGGGTAGCCAGTCGCCCTTCTCGCGGAAGGCCTTCTCGCCTGCAAGGACCTCGTACCACTCCACCTTGCGCTCGCCCTTATAGGCCTTCTCAACCGCAGCGTCGAAGACCATCTGCGCGTTCTTCCAGATATCGCGACCGGAGCCGTCGCCTTCGATGAATGGAACGATGGGGTGCGAGGGGACGATGAACTTTCCGTCCTTGTAGTCGATGACCTGCCCGTTGGGCGGAAGAGCGATACCGTTATAGCTCGTTTGCATGATTTCCTTGCGAGAAGCGGGTTTATTGCTAGAAGCCAAGGGTAACAAAGCGCGCGAACGAGCGGCAATGCGGTGAGCGCACAATAGTGCGAATAACGGACTGGCGGGTGTGTCTTTTTTGGCGAAGCCCGGGAACTACAGGCTTCCGGCTCTGTTACCCTGTCCGCATGCGCCATCATCTGCTCGCGGCCTCCGCTCTCTTCCTCGCCTATACGTGCCCCTCATTTGCCCAGACGACTTCTTCAATGGCTTCGCGTCTCGCCACCCAGAACGCACTTTTTGAGGAATCGTGGCAGGCAAGTCTCAAGGCGAGTCCTACTCTGGCAACTGCAGTCGGCGACTACCGGTACAACGATCAATTAGGTGACTACTCACTCGCCTCTGTTGCCGCACGCCACCAGCGCGAAGTCTCAGATCTTGCTCGTATCAAGACCATTGATCCTACCGGCTTCCCGGAGCAGGATCTCATCTCGCACGATCTCTTCCTCCGCCAGACCCAGCAGCGCGTCGAGGATTACGACCTCAAAGAGTTCGAGATGCCACTCAGCGCGTCAGGAGGCGGTGGAGGCATCCACGCCAACCTTGCCGACCTTCCGCTCTCCATGCCCTTCGACTCGGTCAAACATTACGAGGACTACATCTCTCGCCTTCACCAAATACCGAAAGCCTTCCTCCAGGTCGAAGACGTCCTTCGTGCCGGAATGAAAGATCACCTCATGCCGGTGCGCTTCATCGCGGAGAAGATCCCCGGCCAGGCCGAAGGCGTCATCGCCGCCAACCCCTTCCTGATCCCACTTAAGAAATTTCCTGCCAGCTTCTCCGATGCCGAGAAAAAGCGTCTCACGGACGAGATCACCTCCGCCGTGAACAACGAGGTCTTCCCGGCGTACAAGCAGTTTGCAGCTTTTGTGAGCAAGGACTACATCCCCTACACACGCACTACGCTCTCCATCAACTCCCTTGGCGGAGGCAAGCGCAGATACCAGGCCACACTCCGCCGCTTCACGACCACGGACCTCACCGCCGCCCAGATCCACGCGATCGGCCTAAAGGAGGTTGACCGTATCACCGGAGAGATGGCTGCTCTGGCCAAGGCCAACGGCTACGCCGACCTCGCGAGCTTCCGCACCCACATCGAAAACGATCCCAAGTATCAGGCCGTCTCTGCGGATGCTATCGTCGAAGACTTCCGCAAGTACATCGCGCAGATGCAGCCGCATCTGCCTGAACTATTCAACCTCCTGCCGAAGACTGCCGTCACCGTCGAGCCTATCCCGGCCTTTCAAGCTTCCGCGGCCACGCACTATCAGGGCGGAACCCCGGATGGGAAACGTCCCGGCCGCGTCTCCGTGGCCGTCTCCGACCCTACTCATCGCAGCTACATCAATGATGAGGCGGTTGCCTATCATGAAGGCGTTCCCGGTCATCATCTCCAGATCAGCATCCAGCAGTCTCTGACTGGCTTGCCGGAGTTTCGCAAGCACGGCGGAAACTCTGCCTACACGGAAGGCTGGGGCCTCTATGCCGAGGAGCTTGGCAAGGAGATCGGCTTTTACAAGGACCCAGGATCCGACTACGGCCGTCTTCGCTCGGAACTCTTCCGCGCCGTTCGTCTGGTAGTAGACACCGGAATTCACGACATGGATTGGAGCCGCGAGCAGGTCGTGGAGTACATGCGCAACTCCCACGCCATCGACGAACCGACCATCCAGGCCGAGACTGATCGCTATATCTCCGGCCCGGGACAGGCCTGCAGCTACAAGCTGGGCCAACTCAAGATCCGCGAACTACGGGAACGTGCCAAAGTGCAGCTAGGCTCCAGGTTCGACCTCAAGACCTTCCATGACGAGATCCTCTCCGGAGGCGCACTTCCGCTCGATGTCCTGGACGCACGCATCGACCGCTGGATCAAAGGGCAGCTTCCGGCGACTGCCAGAAACTGAACCGTGTCTCGGGCTTCATCTCTCACAAGGCGATAGATGGAAACCCACCTCAAGGGGCCCTTTTTGAATAGGAACATCTTTCTGATAGGCCCCGGAGGCGTAGGAAAAACGACCGTTGGCCGCCTTCTGGCCCCGATGCTCAGTGGCTCTTTTATCGACCTTGATGAGGAATTCTGCGCGCGGGTCCGACCTATACGCAGATACCTGAATGAACACGGCTACCCCGCATACATCCGGGAGAATGCCGCTCTTCTAGAAAAACTACTGCGAGAATCGGCGCAAACTCCATTAGTCGTATTTGCTCTCTCTTCCGGTTTCCTGGTTACAGATGTAGAACCAAAGATCGTTCTCCGTAATCGCGAAATAGTGCAGGCCAATGGAAGATCTGTTCTGCTCCTTCCTTCCAGAGACTTCGTACAAAGCGCGCGAATCATCGTAGAACGTCAGATCCAGCGCGGACTGAACCTTGAACGCGAATCGCAAACTATTCTGATTCAATCCCGCATCGGACCGTACTCCGAGCTAGGTCATATCAAGGTTTTCAGTTCAGCCTCGCCGCAAAGCATTGCCAAGGAAATCGCAATGCGACTGACATCTGAAGCCGAGTAAAGAAATCCATGGTTCCCTACTGCACCGTCCACGACTTCGATCCACTGCCAACATTCTCCGTCTTGCCATTGGGCAGGGTGACGGTGCCTGTGGTGTTCGGCGGAAGTATGACCGAAAACTTGTGCGTGCTTTGCTGCCAATCCGTGGTGATGGTGCCGTAGGTGGAGTCGTATTCGGCGTGCAGCTGCGGAAGCGCCGGGTTGAAGTGCGGCTGGATGGTGAGGTGGTGGTAGCCGGGGCCGGTGGCGTCTGTATCAATACCCGCGGCGCGCCGGTAGACCCAGGCCATCACGGAACCGAAGGCGTAGTGGTTGTAGGAGTTCATGCTCGGGTCGCCGGTGTCGCCGTTCCATCGCTCCCACCATGTGGTCGCGCCCTTCTTCACCATGTATCCCCACGACGGATACGTTTCAGAGAGAAGGAGTTTGAAGGCTACGTCGGAGCGGTTGTTCTCATCCAGAACAGAGAGCAGAAACGGCGTTCCAAGGAAGCCCGTCGTGAGATGCGTGCCGTGAGCCTCAATGTCTTTGACGGCGCGGTCCACCATGTTGGCGCGTAGCGATGCGGGTGCGATGCCGGTGAAGACGGTGGCGAGATAGCTGGTCTGCGTATTGCCCGCTACGCTGCCGTCGTCTTTTACATAAGCGGCGCGATAGGCGGCGGCGATGTGGTCGTACTGCTGCTGATACTTTTGCGCGTCCGCAGTGCGATGGAGGGCGGTCGCCATCTCCACCATCTCGCGTGCAATCAGGGCCCAGTACGCGGTGGCGATCAGATCCTTCGGCGTGTTCTGGTCGGGTGCGAGCCAGTCTGCATAATTGTTGCCCAGCTCTTTCTGGCGGAGATAGTTGGGATTCGTCTTCAGGATGAAGTCCATCCATCGCTCCATCGCGGGCCAGGACTGTTCGACTAGGCTGGCATCGCCATACTGCAGCCAGGTAGCGTAAGGAATGAAGACGCCTGCGTCGCCCCATCCCGGTGCACCGGGGTTGGTGAGGCTGAGGACATTCGGCGAGACGTCGGAGAAGGCTCCAGCGGGGTTCTGAGCGTCCTCGACGTCGAGCATGAACTTGTGGCTGAAGGCATCGATGTCGAAGTTGTAGCTGCCGGTGCGCCAGAAGACCCCAGCATCGCCCATCCATCCAAGGCGCTCGTCGCGCTGTGGGCAGTCGGTCGGGATGGAGACGAAGTTTCCTCGCTGACCCCAGGCTCCTAGCTCGTTCATCTTGTTGAGCGTTGCGGAGGAGCTGGTGAGGCGGATGGATGGCTTGGCGGGCAGACTGTTGAAGACCAGGCCTTCGATGGTAGCGAGCGTGGGCGGCGCCGTGGTGCCGGAAAGTTCGACGTAGCGGAAACCGTGGAAGGTGAAGGCGGGCGTATACGTCTCATCGCCCTCGCCGGAGAGGATGTAGGTATCGGTAGCGTCGGCGTTGCGGAGGTTCTCTGTGTAAATGCTGCCGTCGGGGTTGAGACGTTCGGCGAACCGCATCTTCACCACAGAACCGCGTGGTCCGCTGACGTGGATGCGAATATTACCGACCATATTCTGGCCCATATCATAGATCGCGGGATGCGCGGAGTTAGCGGGATCGAGCGCGACGGGATGCAGGGTGATGGTCGTGTTGATGGGAAGATCCGGTTGCGCGTTGAGCGCGAGTCCCGCATTGAAAGGCGCGCCCACGGAAGCGGTCGTCCAGCTCGCGGCGTTGAACCCCGGGCTGCTCCATCCTTTCTGGATGAGGCGTGCGTCGTAGGACTCGCCACCGTAGATCTCGGAGAAGGTGATGGGAGAAGACGACGTGAGCCACGTGCTGTCCGTCGCGATGGTCTGGTGCGTTCCGTCAGCCAGCGTGAGTTCAAGCTGCGCGCGGAGTAGGTTGGGACCGGGCGTAACGCGGATCGCGGTCCATGTCATCGGCGAGCTGTACCAGCCGCCGCCAAGGATGGCGCCGATGGTGTTCTCGCCCTTGGTTACGAGAGATGTCACATCGTAGGTCTGAAACTCCGCGCGTTTGCGGAAGTCGGTCCATCCCGGTGTGAGCAGATTGTTCGCAGCTACAGGTTTGCCATTGATGAAGGCCTGATACGCTCCAAGCGCCGTGATGGTGAGGCGTGCAGACTGGATCGTGTTAGCCAAGGCGAAATCTTTGCGCAACAGCGAAGCGTCCGTAGAGACGCGGTCAGGACCCGGGATCGCTTCCTCCCGGTCGGTCCCGGTGCTGAAGGGCAGAGAGAGTGGTCCGATCGCCTGCGCGGGGGCCCAGGTGCCTTCAGAGGTCTCACGCGCCAACCAGTGCTCATCCGTCACGATGCGCTGTTGGACGCCGTTCGCCGGAGTAATGTGAATCGAGGCGGCGACGGCTGCACGCGAGGTGTTGGAAGACCGGCTGCCGCGACGGGAGACCGCGTCGAGTTGTATTTCATTGTCGCCCACATGCAGAAGAGCGGAGATCTCTTCCTGATCGAAGGCGCTCCACTCATCGTGATGTCCCGTGACCTGCCCGTTGACGCGCGCAATGACACGGCCCGGAGCGAGAATATGCAGGCTGGCCGCTGCGGGTTTGGCATCAAGATGCAGCTTGTAGAGAAAGTGCGCGGGTGACGAAGCGAGCACGCGCTGCGTGTCCACATGGGGCAGCCAGATCCAACGGATCGCCGCCATCTCGGCCTCGGCTGCAGGATCTCTGCGCATGATCCACTGCGCCTTCCAGTCGGCGGGGGACATGAGTCCCGTCTCGAAGTAGGCAGGCGCGGAGGTGGTCTGTTTGCCCTTGTTGTCCCAGGTTTTGACAGCCCAGACATAACGCTGCTGCGGCTTCAGGGCAGCGCCCGCGTACGCGATGTTTACGGATTCCGAAGAGGAGACGCGCCGTGAATCCCAGGCATCGGCCTTGCCGGGCTTGAGATTTTTCACATCGGTAGCAACGAGGATCTCGTAGGCAGACTGCGTCCAGTTGGGGGTTTTGGCGTCGCTCTGCCATGAGAGCGTGGGGCGAGACGTGTCGATGCCGATAGGTGCATCAAGCGCGTTCGTGCGGAGATGGACCGGGGACGCCAAGGCCGTAGCGGCGAATGTGGCAGAAAAGAAAAGCGCAGTGTACTTGTGCATCCGGTCGTTGCTCCAATGTTGAGTTGGAAACATAGTACCGATTGAAATGGGGATGCGCCACGTGATCTGCCACCCTGCATCCTTTGCAGGAACAAAATGATGAGCCGCCGTGGCAAACACGGCGGCTCATCACTCTATACAAAACGGCATGCGTTCTTTGTAAATCAGCCTGTGCAGCTTTTCCAATGGTTATTTCGAAGCTGAACTGACGGGGCTGTCCATCATACGGGGTTGCAGGACGACACCATCGAAGAACGTAGCACCAACGAGGTGATCTCCCACCGGGCGAACAAAGCGCAGATTCCAGCCTGACTCCATATAGCTGAACTTCATGGCTGGAATGCTGATGGCATAGGCCATTGTGGGGCGATTATTGGTCACGAGAATGCGCTCGCCTGCCTTATCGAAGAAGATGTTGTTCACATCATTCAGATAGTTCTCGTGAACCTTGGTCCAGGTAGCTCCATCATCCTTCGAGAGAACTAGCCCTTCGCGACCGCCAACCCAGATACCACCGGTGTCATCCATACTGAGCGCGCGCATCAGCGAAATGCTGGGCGGAGCGGAGATCTCGTGCCAGTCTGCACCGCCGTTCGAGGAAAGGGCAAGCACCTTCAAACCACCTACGACGACACGGCTTCCCTGAACGGCGATGTTCCGCCATTCCTTGCCCTTGAGGGGCTCCACGGTCTGCCAGCCACTACCTCCAGTTTGGGAGACAACGACGGTACCGTCCCCAGCGGCGTAAACGGTATTTCCCGAGGAGGCAAACGCGTAGACTCCTCCGTCCAGGTGCTGGGCCGGCCCGGAAGGCTTACGAGCTACAGGCTTCGGCGCGGGCGCGCCTTTACGCCGAGGACGGGCCACGGGGGGAACGACAACGGGATTAATGACACCTGACTCCTTCCACTTCCCTGCTTCCAACCGGAAGATGCCATGGCTAGTGCCAGCGAGGAGTGTGTCGTCCGCCGTTCGGGTCAGGGCGAAGACATCGCGTCCCATAAGACCTTCGCTCTGCTGCATCCAGTTGATGCCGCCGTCTGAGCTGCTGAAGACGCCACCGAAGGTCTTGTCGTTGACGACGCCGACGGCAAGTTCCGACGGGTTGGTCGGGCTGGACGCAAACGCTGTGATCTGGCGAGCAGAAAAACCGCTGTTTGAAGCGTGGAAGCTGAAACCGCCGTCCTCTGCCATCACAATACCGCCACGGTCGGTGGCGAGCAGGACATGGTCAGGATGCTGCGGATCCACAAACACGTCGTTGACGATGACATCGGTCGCGGTGTTACGGACCCAGGTTTTGCCAGAGTCCGCAGTACGGAAGAGGCCTTCGGTGGTTCCGGCATAGACCACCTCGCTGCGCGTCGGATCCTGCATCAGCACACGCGTACGGCGAGCGGTTGACGGAATTCCCTGCACTTTTTTGAACTGAACTCCAGAAGAGTCGCTCTTGTAAATTCCCGAGCAGGCACTGGCATAGACCACCTGGGGGTTCTTAGGGTCAACGATGATGGAGAAAACATCGGAATCGTCGATGATGCCCTCTTTAATGTTGTGCCAGTTGGCACCGCCATCGGAGGTCTTCCAGGGGAGATGCCAGGTACCGGCATAGATGGTCGAAGGATCCTTTGGGTCGATCGCAATGGATTCGATTTCATGCAGCTCCGTGCTGCCAGCTGGCGTGATGAGCTTCCAGTCATGGCCGCTATCGGTCGAACGATAGACCCCATCGAGAGCGCCAGCGATCAGGATCTTGGGATCGGAGGGAGCAAAGTTCAGAGCGAGGACGGAGTGTCCCTTCATCTGAGGTGAACTTGTCCACGATTTGCCGGAGTCCATGCTCGAATAGATCCCGCCATCGGGACGGTCGATGACATGAGCGCCAACGATGAGGTGCTTCGCATTGGATGGGTCAACCACGATGTTATCGAGCACGAGATCGTCACGTTGACCGACGCGGGCGAGGCGGCTCCAATGCTTGCCTCCATCGTGTGTGTCATAGATCCAACCCGTCAGGGTACCGAGATAGATATGGAGATGGTCCGTGGGATCGCCTGCGAACGAGCGAGCATCTCCACCCTCGGGACCAGTAGGAAGCCAGGGAGCGGTGGAAGCGAAACTCGACAAGGCCAAGGAGAAAGCAAGGACAGTAGAGGACAACAGGGGGAATCTAAGGTACTGCGGGGCCATACTGATATTCCTTTGGGTTAAGCAACTAGCACAAGTTTATGCCTTAACAGCACAAAGGCTGACTGGGAAATCCCAGTCAGCCTCAGGCTTGGTACGCCTTAAGAGTTACTTCTTGTGATGCTTCCGTACGGGCTTGGCCTTGATCGCACTCTCGTCGACCATGGTTCCTGTATCGCTGGCAGTAGCACCGGCGGGGATGAGGGTGGTGGTGACCGTCGTGTCATCAGCAGATCCGGTGTAGACCGAGATGCGCGACGGATCGATTCCCTTATCCGTAACCAGGTAAGCCTTGGCGTTGATGGCACGCTCAGCAGCGAGCTTGCCGCCCTTTTCCTTACCAGCCTTGTTGCCGGTCAGAGCGACCTTGGCATCCGAGCTGCGCTGGAGGTTGAGAGCAACGTCATCGAGGCAGGCCTTCGCTTCGTTGTCCACACGAGCGGGACGACGCTTGTCACGACCGAAGTTGATCGAGCACAGTGCCGAGGTGGTGGGTGCAGGAGGTGCGGGAGGTGCAGAGACATCAACCGAAGTGGTGGCCGAAGCGGTCTGACCCTTGTCGTCTACGACGTTGCAGGTGACGGTAATCGTTCCCGGACCAGCACCGGCGGTGGAGAGAGTTGCAGTCGAGCTGGAGCCAGAGACCGAACCGGACGTTGCGCTGTAGCTGTACGTCAGGGGGCGGTTCTGCGGGCTCACGCCAGAAGCAGTGATGGTGGAGGAATCGCCAGGGCGAACCGAAGACGGGCTAGCCGAGCAGGATACCGTGGGTGGCTCGAATGCCTTGACTGTGAACGGAGCAACGCAATCGGCGAACTGGCCGACTTTGAGGCCCTGCGACACATGACCCTTGGCGTTGTAGCTGCCAGCGGAAAGCGTCTTGGTGTCGATATTCGCCGTCGAAGAAGTACCTGCAATCGTTCCACCATCGGTGGTCCAGGTGTAGGTAGCGTCCTTCTTGGGGTTCAGGTTGGTCGCGGTTCCGGTGATGGTGATCGGGTCGCCAGGATAGGCGGTCATTGGGCTCGCTGTGCAGGCATAAGTAACCGGCGGCGGCGGGATGATGTGACCGAAGTGAACCAGGAGACCGGTGGAGAGCTGTGCACCACCGAGGTTGGCGCGGCCGCCCATCACTCCGCCCGTTGGGGGAGGGGTGTAAGGACCGTACGACTCGTGGACGTAAACATAGTCAGCCTGGAAGAGACGAAGGCCAAAGCGGTGATTGAAGAAAGGCAGGTCGTAGTCCATACCGCCGCCAGCCGTCAAAGAGGGTCCCCAGCGGTAAGGGTTGTGATAAATGAAGGCACCGTTGCTGTTGTTCGGTCCGCCCAGTCTCGCTCCACCAACCAGGCCGTGCGCGAAGAGAGTGAAGTTCTGCATTGGAGCGCGGAAGATGGGACCCGCAGAGGCAATGTAGAGACCGTCATTCTTGCCATCTGGATGTGCTGCAAAGGAAATTTCGCCGCCAACATACTTGTTGAAGTAGTAAGCGCCGCTTCCAATTGCACCGACATCGATGGAAGAGTAAGCGATGTTCGCCGGCTTAAGAACGCCGTGAGCACCGTAGTAGGAATATCCCAGGAAAACATCCACCCGCGAAGGATTTGGGCCTGCGGGCGGGGCGGGCGTGGCTGCGGTGGTCTGCGCTCCCAGACTCATGACACCAAGACTGATGACGCTTGCAGCCAATACTGACCGGCCTAGCTTGCGAAACGGGCGTGAAAACATTCGACTTATCCTCCGCGGAAAATTGTTACTTGCTGATCGGACTCTCGTAGTGGAGTCCGGTTCTGGTATCCCAATGCGTCTGAAGTGTAACGCAATTTCGCGCCAGTATCGGCTAAAATTGCGCAAGAAATGTTGAGTTTCAAAGACTTCGATGCGCTGCGGTCCGTTAAAGTTGTGGCAATGCTTCAATCGAGAGTGTTATCTCGAAAGGTGCACTACCCGAGATTGAGCGTCCGTTTCATGCTTCCACGGTCTTGCTGGATCTTTTCCTGCAAAAGAGTGATGGCATAAAGCAGCTGTTCCGGTCGGGGAGGGCAACCCGGAACGTACAAGTCAACTGGAATAATCTGGTTGACGCCCTGTAAAAGTGCATAGTTATTGAACACGCCGCCAGATGTGGCACAGGCACCCATGGAAATCACCCACTTCGGCTCCGGCATCTGCTCATAAAGGCGACGAATCACCGGCGCCATCTTCTGCGAGACACGACCGGCAATAATCATCAGATCGCTCTGCCGAGGCGAGGGCCGAAACACCTCAGCACCGAAGCGCGCGATGTCATAACGAGAACCCCCCATGCTCATCATTTCGATCGCGCAACAGGCGAGACCAAAGGTCATAGGCCAGACAGAGTTTTTACGAACCCAGTTGATCGCTGCATCCATGGACGCAAGGACAATCCCCTCGGGCTGGTCATAGCCCCAGGTAACCTCGCGTATCTTTTCCTGGTTCTTGCCGAAGCTGTCTAGGGTTCCAAAAAAATAGCGATCATGCTGCTGAGGAACCGCTGTGGGCCGTCCGTTACTCGATGTCTCTGAAGTTGGTGAATTCATGCTCGTCACTTCAATATATGCGAGGTCGTTTTGAACCGCTTATATATTTTCACTTACAAAGCTTGGGACGCACACCAAGGTGCAATCGTTGCTTGGAATTGGGGATTTTATCGTTCACGGTAATGAAAAATTTGATGCCTTCGATATCTGCCTTTCGCGCTACCGAATCTCTACCGCAGGAACGTCGATGCCCATCTCCCGCAAAAGGAAAGTCCACGCGGAAACGGATCCATGTGATCTTTCCAAGGGGCGAGTCATGCAGACTGGATGACTGCTCAACGACGTGAGCTGTCGTGCTCAAATGTGAGGCTACGGCGGCAGCCATCACGAACTGATCTCCGGTCCCGCCAATCAAGCGCGCATCCAGAATAGTGAAGGTCGCTGGCGATGCCGCAACACTCAGCGCAATGAGGTGAGCGTTCGCCTGGGCCTGCTCTGCCGTCGGGCTCGGTGTGGTCGCCTTCATAAGCCGGTACACTTTCACGGCCTGGCGCATCTGCTCCGACGAACCAAAGTACTGAAAGCGACGCGGATTCCAGCCAATGACATCCTGTGCACGAAAGGCGAAGTCCGTGGAGATCAGAATCGGATTCGGAGAATCATAGGGCGGTGTAGCCAACCCTGCAAAGTCAAAAGCCGAGCGCGGAAGGTTTCGAGGAATAAGGCGGATGATCCAGCCTGACGGGATACTTTCGAGAAGAAAATTGAGCCTTCCTGGACCCGCATGGGAGAAACTCTTGCCCGCAACGACTTCACCTTCGAAGGTGAGGCCACAGTCCTGGGCTACTGATAGGTCAGCTGCCTTAGAAGATGGGGCGGTCGCCATAAGGAACGCGATCAGGAGTACGTCGATCAGGAGTACGTACAGTCCGGCCACTCTAGCCTTCGTGCTAACAGATGTAGTCGTCGTTCTGGCGGATGGAGATTGCAATCGATTCACTTTTGCCTGGACAACTTCTGTTGTGTTGTACAGTAAAACGAATAAGTTGCGCCATTGTGCAACACCTGCGCTCCCCCGCGCCCTGCTCGCTCCGTCGTAAACTTCCATTTTTCTGGCGTTTTATCATCACTTTCAGACCGGTGAACTGACATTATGGACCTTCGTTCTCGCAGAATTTCGTTTTCTTTTCGTTCCTTTGCGCAGTCGCAGGAACGCGTTTTTCGATCGTCGATCACGCGTTTTTTGCTTATTCTCTGCTTGGGCTTTGCCGCCTCAGGCACGGTCCTGGCCCAGACGCAGGGCGACCGCATCGCCGCGCTCGAAAAGCAGGTAGCAGATGCCAAGATTGCGGTGGTATCGGCACAGAGCGCGGGCGATAACGCGTGGATGCTGGTCTCCGCGGCGCTCGTTCTCATGATGAGCGGACCTGGACTTGCGTTGTTCTACGGCGGCCTGGTGCGAAAGAAGAACATATTGGGCACGATGATGCAGACCTTCGCCATGATGGCCATCATCACTGTCCTTTGGGCCTTGATCGGATACTCCCTCGCATTCGGTGTGAACAATGGCGCGTCCGGAAGCTTCATCGGTGGATTCAGCAACGCCTTGCTGCACGGTGTGGGTCTGGTGCCGGACGGCGTCTACGTCACGACGATTCCCCTGCAGACCTTCATGGTCTATCAGTTGATGTTCGCTATCATCACCCCGGCGTTGATCACAGGTGCGTTTGCCGAGCGCATGAAGTTTTCGGCAATGCTTCTCTTCCTGACACTCTGGGCGATCTTTGTGTACAGCCCCATGGCACACATGGTCTGGGGTCAGCACGGCCTTCTGAACGCAGCTCTGGGCGGTAAATTCCCAACGCTGGATTTTGCCGGCGGCACGGTCGTCCACGTCACGAGCGGCGTTTCAGCGCTGGTGACCTGTCTTTATCTCGGCAAGCGAGTCGGCTATCCCAAAGAGCCCATGCCGCCTCACTCGGTGGTGTTGAGCTTTGTAGGCGCGTGCCTTCTGTGGGTTGGCTGGTTCGGCTTCAACGCAGGGAGCGCTCTGGCTGCCAACGGTCTTGCCACATCGGCGTTCGTGGCGACACACTTCGCAGCGGCTGCGGCGGCAATCAGCTGGAGCGCAGCGGAATGGATGAAGAACGGCAAGCCCACAGCACTGGGAGCGATCTCCGGCGCGGTCGCCGGCCTTGTTGGCATCACGCCCGCAGCGGGATTTGTCACTCCTATCTCCGCCATCGCAATCGGTCTGATCACGGGGGCCTTCTGCTTCTTCATGGTCTTCATCGTGAAAATGAAGTTTGGCTATGACGACTCTCTGGATGCCTTCGGCGTGCACGGCGCGGGCGGAACGATCGGTGCGATTCTCACGGGAATCTTTGCGAACAGCGCCATCAATCCAATCTTTGGTGCGGGCAAGGCGACGGGGCTTCTGGAGGGCAACGGCAAGCAGGTGCTAAACCAGTTCGTCGGCGTTGCTCTGGCCTGGGGAATTTCCATCGTCGGAACGCTGATCCTTCTCTTCCTCGTAGATAAGCTGGTCGGTCTACGCGTGTCGGAAGAAGATGAGCGCGAGGGCCTCGATTTGTCGCAGCATGGCGAAGAGGGATACCACGCCGAGATGTCGTCGCACTAAACTTCATCGCCTGCGACAGATGTATTCGCGGCAAGGCACAATGGGTTTGATTCAGGGCAAACGGTTCAGACCGGATGAGCCAACGAGGAAACGAGACAATGCAGAAGATTGAAGCAGTGATTCAGCCTGGGAAACTAGACGCAGTCAAAGAAGCTTTGGTAGAGATCGGCATCGACGGTATGACCATCCTGGAAGCACGTGGGCATGGTCGCCAGAAGGGCCATACGGAGTTCTACCGAGGCCGCGAGTATTCCGTCGATCTCTTGCCGAAGATCAAGCTGGAAGTAATTACAACGGACGAGATGGCCGAAAAGGCGGTGCAAGCCATCATCACGGCTGCGCAGACCGGCGCGATCGGCGACGGTAAAATCTTTTTGACCCGGGTCGACGAGGTCATCCGCATTCGGAATGAAGACCGCGGAGACCTGGCGCTCTAGGGCTATTTATCCTGTTTGCTAGATACGGATACCCTGGCAGCATGGGCCTTCCGGACCGCTCTTCGTTCAACGGAGAGCGGTCCATTTCACCGGATGCTTCGCAGATGAATGGACGGTGAGCGACGATGGATCGAGATGCCTCGAAGGAAGCCGGAGCGGCTTCTGTTGCCGGACGGACGTATCAGCGGGCCATGGACGACATTCGTGCTGCCTTTGAGCGCGGAAAGTCCGGCCGCGACGCCATTGCTGCACGGACGTCCGCCGCAGACGCTCTCCTTCTCGCGCTATGGGCAGATGCACAAAAGGAAAACCGTCAGGCGACCGAGTCGATCGCCCTCTTTGCCACCGGTGGCTACGGACGCGAAGAGCTCTTCCCTCTCTCCGATCTGGACCTCCTTTTTGTCCTGCGCGATGCGGGACAGGAAAAGCTCGCCAAACCTGCGATTCGCAAGGTCTGCCAGCAGCTTTGGGACGCAGGTGTGCGCGTTTCCCCAGTAACGCGAGCGCTTGCCGAGTGCGACCGTTTTGATCCGGACAATCTTGAGTTCACCCTCTCCCTTCTCAATCTCCGTCCTCTCACAGGCGATGAAGCCATGACTTACAAGCTCCGCAGGGAGATGATGCCTCGCCTCATAGAACGCGAGCGGCGAGCGCTCTTTACGGGACTGGCCGCCATGACGCGCGAACGCCATGCGCGCTACGGCGACACACTCTTTCACCTGGAACCGAATATCAAGGACTGCCCCGGCGGCCTGCGCGACGCCAACGTCTGCGGCTGGATCCGGATGTTGACCGAGAGCTTCGTCACCGATGCCAGTCGGGAGCAGGCGCTTCCAAAGGTGTTTCGCGGAGCGTCGGCAGTCGCTGAGGCTCCCATCCCTGCGGAGGAGACACGCGAGTTCACCGCCGCATTTGATTTTCTGGCTTCGGTACGCTGCTTTCTGCACCTGCGCAACGGACGCGACACAAACACATTGGACTGGAAGAGCCAGGACGCGGCTGCCGCTACGGGCGTGGGCATCGACAGAGGGGCCGGGCAAGCGGATGCGGCGTACTGGATGCAGATTTACTTTCGCCACGCGCGCACGATCGAACGAACGCTCCTGCAGAGGATGGACGAGCTGCCACAGGAGACCTCGCTTCTCGACAAGCTGCCACAGGCGTTTCGTCGCAAATCGGTTGTCACCAGCGAGGGCTTTCGTGTGGACCGCGGACGTCTGGTGCTGGACGCGGCAGTGAACGGCGAGGACCCCGCACGCGATCCGGATATTGTTTTGAAAGTCTTCGAAGCGATGGCGAAGACAGGCGTGCGCATCGCCGCGGAGACAGAGAATCGCCTTGAGGGCGCACTTCCTATCCTGTCGGCACATCTCGAAGAGGGTCCGGGTCTATGGAATCATCTGCGAACCATCCTCTGCGGTCGGCATGCCGGAGCGGCGTTGCGCTCGATGCACGCCATGGGCATTCTGGAGCTGATGGTGCCGGAGTTTCACGCCATCGATGCCCTGGTAATTCGGGACGCCTATCACCGTTACACAGTAGACGAGCACACCTTTGTTCTCATCGATACGTTGCACAGGCTGGAGACCACACCTGCGACGCCCACCGCGATGGAGGCCTGGCGTGCGCCGTTCTATGCGATCCAGAAAGATCTGGAACATCCCGAACTGCTTTACCTCGCGGCGTTGCTGCACGATACCGGCAAGGGCCGTAGCACGGGCGAGCACACGACAGAGAGCGCACGGATGGCGTTGAGCGTTCTTAGCCGCCTTGAGCTGGATGCCTACGAACGCCCGTTGGTGCTCGGCCTGATTGAGAATCACCTGGAGATGTCCGCTGCGCTGCGGCGCGATATCTTCGACGCGGAGACGGTACGCGCCTTTGCCTCCAAGGTGCAGACACCGGAAGAGCTGCGCATGCTCACGCTCTTTACCTACGCCGACATCAACGCTGTCCATCCAGATGCGTTGACGCCGTGGAAGGCCGAGAATCTGTGGCGTTTGTACATTGCGACGTCGAACCATCTCGACCGCAACATCGACGACGAGCGCGTGGATTCGCGCGTTTCCAGTGAACTGGTGCATCGCGTCACAGGCCTGCTTCCCGGAAAAACGAAGGAAGTGCTGGCCTTTCTGGAGGGCTTTCCGCAGCGTTATCTGAGGACGCGCTCGCCCGAACAGATTCGCACGCACTTCGAAATGGCGAGTCGCCTCGAAGTCGACACCGTTCAGCTCGATTTCCGCTACTCGCCAGAGCGGAGTGACGTGACGCTTGTCACGCGCGATCAGGCGATGCTGTTCGCACGGGTCGCCGGTGCTCTCGCGGGATGGGGTATGAACATCGTGACCGCCGACGCGTTTTCGAACGCTCAGGGCATCGTTGTAGACACGTTCCGCTTCACCGACGGCTATCGCACGCTGGAGATGAATCCGCAGGAGCATGCGCGGTTTGTGAAGAGCGTGCACGACGCAATGCTTGCCACTGGAACAGCTGACAGGATGCTGGCCAGCCGCAAGCGCACGCGCCAGAACGCACCACTGGTCACGGTCGACACCAAGGTTGAGTTTGATACAAAGTCATCGACTCACAGCACGCTTTTACAGGTGATCGCGCAGGATACCCCCGGCCTCCTGCATGCTCTGGCGGTGACGCTCGGCGAAGCTCGCTGCAACATCGAAGTCGCCGTGATCGACACGGAAGGCGAGACCGCCATCGATGTCTTCTACCTCACGCGCGATGGTCAGCCGTTGCCGGACGGCGATCTGGAAGAGATCTGCAAGCGCGTCAAATCAGCTATTCTGGCGAACACTGCCGCCTGAGACCACTGGCTGGTTTTGCAGAAGCTCGCCTACGATCGAATTCCATTCCTCTTCGAAACCTGCGGTACTGACGGGTTTCCCTGCTCTGCGATACCAGTATGTGGCATTGAACTCATCGCCTTCTTTGCGATGCAGATAGGCGTGGACCCACGCACCGTCCGACGTCTCGACCTCCTGTGCCAGTTCGTGCGCGCTCTGCCAGTCGCCGTGCGCATCCTGCCAAAGAGCCTGCAGCAACAGGCTGTACGCGGAGGCTTCCTTGCGGGTCAGGTTACGGAACTCGTCGCTAGTCATGTAAAAAGCGGCTCCTTCACGCCGTCGAGACGCGTCTGTCAGTGCGTAAGATGTGCATGTGGCCGAAAAGGATCAAAACGCTTTATTGCAGGTACGTGGTCTGACCAAGACTTATACCACCGGCCGCGGAAAGCTGGAGCTTTTTCGCGACCTGAGCTTTTCTGTACGGACCGGTGAACTGGTCGCCATTGTGGGCGAGAGCGGCGCGGGCAAGAGCACCTTGCTGCACATGATGGCGGCTCTGGATACGCCCACGTCAGGAGACGTCGTGGTGGGCGGGGTCTGCCTGGGAGCGCTCTCCGGACGGGCGCAATCGGAGTTTCGCAATCGCGAGATCGGATACGTCTGGCAGTTTCATTACCTCCTGCCGGAGTTCACTGCGGAAGAAAATGTCGCCATGCCTCTGCTGGCGCGCGGCGTCGGACGGAGCGAGGCGCTGGCCCGCGCTCGGCGCTGGCTGGCCGAGGTGGAGCTGGCCGACCGGGCAGAGCACCGCAGCGGCGAACTGAGCGGCGGAGAACAGCAGCGGGCCTCGCTGGCGCGGGCGCTGGTAACCGAGCCCAAACTTCTGCTGGCGGACGAACCCACCGGCGATCTGGACGGACGCACCGGCGAGGTCGTCTTTTCGCTGATTGAGCGGCTGCACCGGGAACATGGTCTGACCAGTGTTCTGGTCACCCACAACCAGGCATTTGCTGCGCGCTGCGACCGCCAACTACGACTTTCGTCTGGTTTATTGGCTGGATAAAAGAGTTTAGCTATCGATTTCAACAGCAAAGCGTCGAAATACTATTCAAAAGCATCTAGAGACTGATACCGTATCGCAAACGCGAATCGGACAATCTGCACACTACACGATGCGGGTTGTAAAATACTTGAAAGATGTGGGAAGGGGCACCGTGCCGCCGATGCGGCAAGGTACCCGGCCTGAATGTTCCTGCATCTGCTGGCTATTTTTGCAAGCGGTGCAGGAAAGAGCAAGGAACCAACGGCTGGCACGCGACATATTCTGCCGCGCGGCAGACTGAGGGGGAACATGTTCGAACGCTATACAGAAAAAGCGCGGCGCGTAATTTTCTTTGCGCGTTACGAGGCCAGCCAGTTTGGGTCGCCCTACATCGAAACCGAACACCTGCTTTTGGGCCTGCTTCGCGAAGACAAGGCACTCACCAACCGCTTCCTGCGCTCCCATGCGTCGGTAGAGTCGATCCGGAAACAGATCGAGGGCCACACGACGATTCGGGAGAAGGTGTCGACTTCGGTCGATCTACCGCTTTCGAACGAGTGCAAGCGCGTTCTGGCGTATGCGGCGGAAGAAGCTGAACGACTTTCCCATAAACACATTGGCACGGAGCACCTGCTGCTGGGTTTGCTGCGCGAAGAGAAGTGCTTCGCCGCGGAGATTCTGCAGGAACGTGGCCTGCGCCTGCCCGCCATCCGCGAGGAGCTACAGCGCACCACCCAGGAAAAGCCTGCCCCCAATCAGAAGCAGGCGCGTAACGCCGGAAGCGGTGGCGAACAGAGCATGCTGGCTGAGTTCTCTCGCGATCTGACGCAGGCCGCTGCCGATCAGCAGCTTGATCCCCTGGTCGGGCGCGATCCTGAGCTCGAGCGCGTCATCCAGATCCTCTGCCGCCGGACGAAGAATAATCCCGTCCTGATCGGCGAGCCTGGCGTAGGCAAAACGGCCATCGTCGAGGGCCTTGCCCAGAAGATCGCCGACGGCGATGTTCCGAGCTTCCTCGCCGACAAGCGCGTACTGTCTCTGGACCTCTCGCTCATCGTCGCGGGAACGAAGTATCGCGGCCAGTTTGAAGAGCGCCTGAAGACCATCATGAAAGAGCTGATGGAGAACCAGAACTGCATCGTCTTCATTGATGAGCTGCATACTCTGGTCGGAGCTGGATCGGCTGAGGGTTCGCTCGATGCGGCGAACATCCTGAAGCCTGCGCTTTCGCGTGGAGAGATCCAGTGCGTCGGAGCGACGACCCCTGCGGAGTATCGCAAGTCGATCGAGAAGGACCGCTCTCTGGAACGGCGCTTCCAGGCGGTCAAGGTGCCGCCTCCCAACGAGGAAGATGCCATCAAGATCATCATGGGCATCAAGGAGAAGTACGAGAAGTTCCACGCCGTGAGCTACACGGACGAGTCCATTCTCTTCTCCGTCTCTCATTCGAACCGCTACATCCCAGATCGCTTCCTTCCGGACAAGGCCATCGATCTAATCGATGAAGCGGGCGCACGCGTCAAGCTGCGGCAGTCTTCCCTTCCCGAGGAGCTGACCGAGGTACAGAAGCGCATCAAGTTCATCGTGCATCGCATGGAAAACGCCATTGCGAACCACGAGTTCGAAAAGGCGCGTTTCTACTCGGACGAAGAGCGTAAAGAGCGTGAGAATCTGCGCGCCCTCCGCGACAAGTATCACCTCGACGATTCGAGCGCGGGCATCGTCACCAAGGAAGACATCGAAGATGTCGTCTCCCGTTGGACCGGTGTACCGATCACGGCGATCAAGGAAGAAGAGACCGCCAAGCTCATGCGCGTGGAAGAAGAGCTGCACAAGCGTGTGATCTCGCAGGAGAAGGCCATCAGCGCCCTCGCCCGTGCGATCCGCCGCTCCCGTGCAGGTCTCAAGAATCCGGCGCGTCCGATTGGCAGCTTCCTGTTCCTTGGACCCACCGGCGTCGGCAAGACGGAGATGGCACGTACGCTCGCCCAGTTCCTTTTCGGCAGCGAGAAGAGCCTGATCCGCTTCGATATGTCAGAGTTCATGGAGAAGCACTCGGTCTCCAAGCTGATCGGTTCGCCTCCGGGCTATGTCGGCTACGAAGAAGGCGGTCAGTTGACGGAGCGCGTCAAGCGTTCACCATATTCGATCGTTCTGCTCGACGAGATCGAAAAAGCGCATCCGGATGTCTTCAACATTCTGCTCCAGGTCTTTGAAGATGGTCACCTAACGGACGGTCTGGGCAACCAGGTCGACTTCAAGAACACGATCATCATCATGACCTCGAACATCGGTGCCAAGCACCTCCAGAAGCGCGAGGGACTGGGCTTCCAGAGCAGCAAGGAAGACCTGATCCTCGAAAAGATGGAAGAGCTCGTGAAGGGCGAAGTGAAGCGTACGTTCAATCCGGAGTTTCTCAACCGCATTGACGAGACAATTATCTTCACCTCCCTGTCGGATGGCGATCTGATCCAGATCCTCGAACTGCTGGTCCAGCAACTGAACCAGAACCTTGTGCACAAGGCGATCACGATCTCCGTGACCGACGAAGCCAAGAAGTGGATTCTGGAGAAGACGCTGGTCGATCGCACTTACGGTGCACGTCCGCTGCGCAGAGCCCTTCAGAAGTTTGTGGAGGACCCTCTGTCGGAGGCGCTCATCGGCGGCGGTATCAAGGAAAGGCCTGCATTCCTCGAAGTCTATCTGGATGTCGACAAACTCTTCTACCGACCCATCGTTGGAGAGGGCACGATCGAAAAGGCCGAAGGCGCTGCTCTGCAGATCGTCTAACGTCCAGAACATCACACTAAAAGAAGGGAGCCCCTATGGGCTCCCTTCTTTATTTATAGATTGCTTATAGATATTGAAGCCTACAGCATCGATTTCGCGGTCTTGACTACGCCCTGCGCGTAGCCCTCCACCTTGCCAACGTACTCTTTCGCCGCGTCGGTGACGTCAGACGCCTGATTTACGCCGCGCTTGTACACGGACTGAGCCTCACGCGAGAGGCGCTCTGCCTGGTCCTTCAGGTAGTCGCTCGCGTCCTGCAGATAATCTCCAGCATCATCGAGGTTTCTCTTGATGCGCTTGCGGGTTTTGGCTCCGCTCTGAGGAGCGAAAAGAAGAGCAACCGATGCTCCCAAAAGTGCTCCGATGCCAAGTGCAAATCCATATCCTTTTGCGGACATACTTCCCTCCGTGCGACAAATCGCGCCTGTCTCTAACTTCTGATTCCATCGTGAAGGCAGAGGTTGTGCGAAATATTGATCCGGTCAACTGAGTCCAGCGGCTTCCCGCGCCTTCACAAAGATGCGAGTGAACATCGCTTCGTTCAATCGTCCCGTATTGGTATTACGCAGCGATGGATGATAGCTGCCCATCAGGCGCAAGCCATTCGGCATCAGATAGTCCGCTCCGTGTGTAAAGGCGTACGCGCTTCGGCGCTCGATGACGCCTTCGCCGAGCAGGTAGGTGAGATATCCGTCCCACGCAATCTTCCCCAGACAAACCACCACGCGGAGACGCCGCAAGGCAGCGAGTTCCGCACGGAAATGCACAGCGCAGTTCCGAACCTCCTGCGGCATGGGCTTGTCCGCTGGCGGCGCACATCGAACCACCGACGCTATCCACGCGCCGCGAAGCTTCAGGCCGTCCTCGCGGGAGGTAGCAAGAGGCTGGGTAGCAAATCCAAGGTTGTAGAGAACGGGGTACATGAAATATCCAGCGCCATCCCCGGTGAAGGGCCGCCCGGTACGATTGGCTCCGTGCGCCCCGGGTGCGAGGCCCACGATCAGGACGCGGGCCGTGGGATCTCCAAATCCGGGGACCGGACGAGCCCAATAATCCCAATCCAGGTAGGCGCGTCGTTTCGTCTCGCCGATGCCAATGCAGTAGGTCCGCAGACGCGGACAGAGTTCGCAGTCGATGATTCTCTGGCGAGCAGCTTCAAGCTGAGTTTTAACCTGGGTAAGCGGGGAGGGACACACCTTGTCATAGTAACGCCACGCGAATGCCGTTTCGATGCAGTGGCCAAACCCCTTTCTGCGAGTCATTTCCTCAAAAGGAGCGCTGCCCATGTTTGACCCTGCGGCCTGCCGTCCGTACCATTGAAGACAAGCGATCATACGCAAAAAATGTTGATGGAACTAACCTGGAAGGCACAGTTTTGACCCCTAACGAGACCAATGAAATGACTCCGGCGACGGAGATCGAGCAGACCGAAGTAGCCGTGCAGAACGAAACTGAGCACACCCACGATCATGAGCACGATCACCATGATGCTCCCGCCCTCAATCCAGAGTTGACGCGAGAGGTTGTCGTGGAAGCGCCCGCAGAAGACGTAACGGCGGCCTTTGCGAAGGTGCTCAAGACCTATCAGAAACACGCACGCATTCCTGGCTTCCGCGCCGGCAAGGTTCCGCCGTCGATGATCCGTTCCAGGTTCGGCAAAGAGCTTCGGCAGGAAGTGATGGAGAGCCTGGTCTCAGACCGTTTCCGCACCGAGCTCGAAGCACAGAAGCTGAATCCGATCTCGCAGCCGCAGATCACCGAACTGATGCTTGTCGACGGTCAGCCGCTGCGCTTTCGCGCCTCTTTCGAAATCCTGCCCGAGTTCGACGTCACCGGCTATGACACCGTCAAGGCCGAAAAGGCCGACGTCACCGTCACGGACGAGGAGTACCAGGCGGAGCTTGATTATCTTCTCGACCAGCACTCCATTGTGGAGACTGTCGAAGAAGAGCGCGAACTGCGCGATGGCGATTGGGCAGAGATCGAGTTCAAGGGCACGGTGAAAGACCTTGCTCAGACCGTCACGGAAGAAGGCCTCGCCTCCACCTCCACAGAGCCGCCTATTACTGGCGACGATGTGCTCGTGGAGATTGCCGGAAAGAACACCCTTCCTGCCTTCACAGAAGCTCTTCGCGGCGCCAAAGTTGGGCAGGAGTTGAGCGCTGAGGTTGTGTATCCTGCGGACTTCGGAGAAGCTCGCCTTGCAGGCAAGACCGTGGAGTACGACGTCACGGTGAAGGCGATCAAGAAGAAGACCCCGCCGGCACAGGATGCGGAGTTTGTTCAACAGCTCGGCAACTATGAGAGCTGGGAAGACTTCACGACCAAGTTCCGCGAGAACGTCGCTGGCCGCAAGCGCACCTCGCTTGAGAATGCTGCCAAGGAAAAGCTGGTCGACGAGCTCGTTGCAAAGTTCCAGTTCCCCGTTCCCGAGAGCTTTGTGCAGCAGCAGATCGATGCACGCCTGGATCGCGGACTTCGCGCTCTGGCGCAGCAGGGAATGCCGCCGGAGGAGATGCGCAAGCTCGACTTCGGACGTCTGCGCGCTGCGCAGCGTGATGAGGCCGTGAACGAGGTCAAGGCCTCGATGGTTCTCGACAAAATCGCGGAGAAGGAGAAGATTACGGTCTCCGACGCCGATCTCGATCGCGAACTCTTCATCCTCTCCATCCAGTCGCGTGAGCCGGTCGAGCAGTTGCGCGAACGTCTCACGAAGGAAGGCAATCTCGCCCGCATTCGCGAACAGATGCTTCGCGAAAAAACCGGCACGGCACTCTACGAGAAGCTTTCCGCGTAGGAAGCGAATCCAATCACTGCGTCATTGCAAAGCTATACATCAGAAAGAGGGAGACCGATGGGACTTGTACCAATGGTGATTGAGCAGACGAGTCGTGGCGAACGCGCTTACGACATTTACAGCCGTCTGCTCCGCGACAACATCATCTTCCTTGGAACGCCGATCGATGACAACATCGCGAACGTGATCATCGCGCAGTTGCTGTTTCTGTCCGGCGAAGACCCAGAGAAGGACATTCAGCTCTACATCAACTCACCGGGTGGCAGCATTACGGCGGGCATGGCGATCTACGACACGATGCAGTACATCAAGAACGACGTCTCCACGCTCTGCATCGGTCAGGCAGCCAGCATGGGTGCCTTCCTTCTGATGGCGGGCAAGAAGGGCAAGCGCTTCGCCCTTCCGAACTCGCGCATCCTGATTCACCAGCCACTCATCATGGGTGGTGGCATCAGTGGACAGGCTACGGAAATTGACATTCATGCCCGTGAGATTCTTCGCATTCGCGAGTTGATGAACAAGATCCAGGCAGAGCACACAGGCCAGACGCTGGAGCAGATTGAGCGCGATACCGATCGCGACTTCATCATGAACTCGGCCCAGGCAAAGGAATATGGGCTCATCGACGATATCATTACGCGTCCAAGAGTCTAATTCTTGCATCGGAGAGGGAGCGGCCCAATTCGGGCCGCTTTTTCCATTGCATCACGTCATCTTGCAGTACTTTAGGGCTCCCTCTCCGACAATTTCCCTAGGTCTACGGGTGTAGACTTAAACTCTATTGGGCGGGCGAAGATGCCCGGTTTTCAGTTCAGAGCAAGTCAGGAGTTTCACTTCTTATGAAGACTTCGAAGGGTACAGACGAATCACTCCGGTGCTCGTTCTGCCACAAGTCGCAGGACGCCGTAGCGAAGCTGATTTCGTCGCCCTCGGATTATCCACGGGCATACATCTGCGATGAGTGCGTAGCTGTCTGTAACTCCATTCTCGAAGATGACCGTGGCGGTGAGACGCAGGCTGGCGCACCGCCGGCCCATCTGCCCAAGCCCCACGAAGTGAAGGCGTTTCTGGACGAGTACGTCATCGGCCAGGAGATGACCAAGAAAAAGCTCGCCGTTGCCGTATACAACCACTACAAGCGAATTCAGATGAACCGCGTGCGTGGGAATGACGTAGAGCTTGCGAAATCGAATATCCTCCTCGTCGGCCCGACCGGAAGCGGAAAGACGCTGCTCGCGCACACATTGGCGAAGATGCTCGACGTTCCCTTTGCCATAGTCGATGCGACCACGCTCACGGAAGCGGGCTACGTTGGCGAAGATGTAGAGAACATTATCCTCAAGCTTCTGCAGGCTGCCGAAGGTGATGTCGCCCGCGCGCAAACCGGCATCATCTACATCGACGAGATCGACAAGATTGGACGCAAGGACGAGAACCCCTCCATCACCCGCGACGTCAGCGGCGAAGGCGTGCAGCAGGCGCTCCTGAAGATCCTCGAAGGAACAGTAGCCAATGTTCCGCCGCAGGGTGGACGGAAGCACCCGCATCAAGAGTTCACCGTTGTTGATACCACCAACATTCTTTTCATCTGCGGCGGCGCCTTCGTCGGCTTGGAGAAGGTGATCGCGCGTCGTATCGGCAAGAAAGCACTCGGTTTCAAGACGCAGGGCGATCCGGATGTGACCGAAGGAGCAACGCCGATTCGTGCCCAGCGCGACAGCGAACTGCTTCGCCAGGCGGAACCGCAGGATCTGTTGAAGTACGGCCTCATTCCCGAATTCGTCGGTCGCCTTCCTGTCCTGGGAATTCTGGATGAGCTGGATGAAGCTGCCCTGATCGACATCCTCACGCGTCCTCGGAATGCGATTCTGAAGCAGTACGCCAAGCTCTTCGAGTTTGAAGGCGTGAAGGTGACATTCTCTTCCGAAGCGGCCCAGGCGATCGCACACGAGGCCTTGAATCGTAAGGTAGGCGCTCGTGGCCTGCGCATGATTCTGGAAGAACTTATGCTCGATCTGATGTACACCGTACCCACGAACAAGAAGCTGAAAGAACTGGAGATTACGGCGGAGATGGTCAAATCCCGCAACGTGGTTATCCCCCTACAGCCGCTTGAAAAGGCCGGATAAAATACTCTGAAATAGAGTCAAAAAGAGCAGCCCGTGGGCTGCTCTTTTTGACTTGGGCTGCAAGATTGCGCCACATCAAAAAACTTACTTCCCCGTCCAACTCTCTAGTGACGAAAGTACTGGTCCGCACGGTCGCAGGAAAACGCATTTACAATCAACTGCAAGCTGCCCGCCCGTCTTGTCGTACTCTGCGACCATGCACCGGGTGGGAGCGTCTAATGGGGAGACTATGACGAAGCCAGACGAAAAGATCCTACAAGGCGATAAGCGCAAACTCCCCATGATGCCCATCCGCGACATGGTGATCTTCCCGCACATGATGACACCCTTTGTGGTGGGACGAGAGTCCAGTGTGCGTGCGCTTGAAGAAGCACTCAGCGGCGACCGCAAGATCTTCCTTGCGACCCAGCATGATGCTTCCGTGGACGAACCTAACGCAGACGACATTTACACCACCGGTACCATCGGTACGATCGTCCAGAGCGTGAAAGGTCCGGACGGAAATATCAAAGTCCTCGTTGAAGGCGTGGAGCGCGCACGTGCGCTCGACCTGAATGACGAAGACGGCTTCTTCGTCGCAACGGTGCGCACAGGCGGACTCTCCTCCGAGATGACGCCCGCCATCGAGCAGGCCATGCAGCGCGTGCAGACGCTCTTTGAGCAGTACGTGAAGTTGCAGCAGAGCCTGAACTACGAGACGATGGTCGCCTCTGTACGTGGAGACGAACCCGGCAAGCTCGCCGACACCATCGCTGCGAATCTGCAGCTCACCATCGATGAGAAGCAGCAGATCCTCGACCTCTTCGACGTCGAAGCGCGTCTCGCCCACATCGCCGATGTTCTGGACATCGCCATCGAGAAGCTGAACGTGGATCGCACAGTGCAGTCGCGCGTGAAGCGGCAGATGGAGCGCGCGCAGAAAGAGTACTACCTCAACGAAAAGATCAAAGCGATCCAGAAGGAACTCGGTCGCGGCGAGAAGAGCGAGTGGGACGAGCTCAAGAAAAAGATCGACGCCGCGGGCATGCCGAAGGACGTCGCGGACAAGGCGCATCAGGAGCTCAAAAAGCTTGAAGCCATGCCGCCGATGTCTGCCGAGTCGACCGTCTCGCGCAACTATCTCGACTGGCTGCTCGCTGTGCCGTGGAAGAAGAAGAGCAAGGAAATTCGCTCCATCGACCACGCAGAAAAAATCCTCAACGAAGACCACTATGGCTTGGAAAAGATCAAAGATCGCATCCTTGAGTTTCTTGCCGTACGCCAGCTGGTGAAGAATCCGAAGGGCTCTATCCTCTGCTTCGTCGGACCTCCGGGAGTAGGTAAAACCTCGCTTGGCATGTCCATCGCCAAGGCCACCGGCCGCAAGTTCGTCCGCTTCTCTCTGGGCGGCGTGCGTGACGAGGCCGAGATCCGCGGACATCGCCGCACGTATATCGGTTCCCTTCCCGGCCAGATCATCCAGTCGATGAAGAAGGCAGGAACGAAGAACCCGGTCATCATGCTCGACGAGATCGACAAGATGGCTTCCGACTTCCGCGGCGATCCCGCCAGCGCAATGCTCGAAGTGCTCGATCCGGAGCAGAACAGCACCTTCCAGGATCATTACCTCGACGTCGAATACGATCTTTCGCAGGTCCTCTTCGTCGCCACGGCCAACGTGCTTCACACCATCCCCGGCCCGCTCCGGGATCGCATGGAGATTCTGCAGCTGCACGGCTACACCGAGATCGAAAAACTCGAGATCGCCAAGCAATATCTGCTGAAGAAGCAGCGTGAAGCCACCGGTCTTACAGAAGAGAACATCGAGTTCACTGATGGTGCCTTGAAAGAGATCATTCGTGGCTACACGCGCGAAGCCGGCGTCCGTAACCTGGAGCGCGAGATCGGCAACGTCTGCCGCAAGGTCGTACGTCGCGTCGTGAAATCCGGCACCAAGCACAAGAAGGAAGAGGTCACGGCGGAGAATATGCCGGACTTCCTCGGCACGCAGCGCTTCCGTGATTCACAGGTGCAGGAGAAGAGTGAGATCGGCCTCGTCACAGGCCTTGCCTGGACGGAGGTTGGCGGATCCATTCTGCAGACTGAAGTGCAGGTTCTGGATGGTAAAGGCAAGCTCACAACGACCGGTCAGCTGGGCGATGTGATGCAGGAGTCTGCCCAGGCAGCCCTGAGCTACATCCGCTCCCGCGCGCAACACCTCGGCCTGCCGCGTGAGTTCTATCGCAACATCGACATTCACGTGCACGTGCCGGAAGGCGCGATTCCCAAGGACGGTCCGTCGGCGGGAATCACGCTGGCGACTGCCCTCGCAAGCGCTCTCACCAAGATCCCCGTACGTCGCGACATCGCCATGACCGGCGAGATCACGCTGCGTGGAAAGGTGCTTCCGATCGGTGGCCTGAAGGAGAAGCTGCTTGCGGCCCATCGTGCAGGGATTCGCGAAGCGATTCTGCCGGGGGAGAACCGCAAGGACTTTGCGGAGCTTCCTGAGTTGATCAAATCCGAGATGAAGTTGCACTTTGTGGAACAGATGGACGAAGTGCTGAAGATTGCGCTGGAAGGCAAACTGCCTGAGCTCACAGAGGAAGTACCGCAGGCCCTGGCTGTGGCGGTACCGCCTCCTATCGTTTCGGCGAACGTTCCTCACGCTCACCAGTAAGAGCTACTTCCTATCGCATCGAAATAGCCTGCGACTCATGACTGGTCATGAGTCGCAGGCTATTTTTGCTTCTCCGTGCGACCTCCGATGGGTATTGGACCTTGGAACAGAAACCTCGGAAGATTTCGCTCCGTTCGGTGTCTTAGAGAAGGAGATACACCATGAGACTCAAAGGTAAGGTTGCGCTCATTACGGGCGGGAACAGCGGCATCGGTCTGGCGACCGCAAAACTCTTTATTGCTGAGGGAGCTTCGGTCACAATCACAGGTCGAAATCAAAAGACGCTGGATGCAGCGGCCTTGGAACTTGGCTCCAAGGCTCTCGTAATGAACGTGGACGCAGCCGACCTGCCAGCCATGGAAGAGTCGATTGCGAAGACCGTGAATAGGTTCGGCAAACTCGATATTGTTTTTGCCAATGCGGGAATTGGCGATTTCACACCGCTTGGAAAAACTTCCGTTGAAACCTTCGAGCAGATTCTTAGGGTCAATGTGACCTCTGTATTTTTTCTGGTACAGGCCTCACTGCCCTACCTGAGTGCGAACGCCTCCGTGATCTTCAATAGCTCTGTACAGAACATCAATGGGAGACCGGGTCTCTCCGCCTATGCGGCCAGTAAGGCATCGGTTCGGGTCATGGCCAGGGTGATGGCCTCCGAGCTCTCGCCGCGCGGTATCCGCGTCAACGTAGTGTCTCCCGGTTCGGTGGATACCAACATCTGGGATGCAGTAGCATCCACGCCGGAAGAGAAAGAAGCTCTCTATAAGAATGTGGCACGAGGTATCCCACTGGGACGAATGGGCGAATCCGAGGAGGTGGCCAATGCCGTCCTGTTTCTCGCGTCTCAGGAGTCATCGTTCATTCAGGCGAGCGAAATTGTCGTCGATGGAGGATCTTCCGGTGCTCCTTTGGGAGCGCCCATCTATTTCAGCAGCAAACTAAGCGGAGACCCAAGGAAGGGTGATTGAGCAGTGCGTGCTGCAAGAAAAAAAGGCGACCCTGCGGGGTCGCCTTTTCATGCTGGACCAACTTACGCGCGTCTACCGGTAAGAAAATGCCCGATAACCGAGATCACCGCAAAGATCAGCAGCAGATGAATGAGGATACCCGCGCTTTTGAACATGACAAAACCACCGATCCAGAGAACCACCAGAACCAAAGCGATAATCAGAAACATTGAATCTCCTCCAGGGCGTACGCGCCAATCCATTCCGCCACGCCGCACGACATAGTAAGAGGGGCTCTTCGGCGAGTGCGTTGCTTTGTCCAGTCGCACTTCTAACTTTGCAGCATGGAAAAGCGGCAGCCGCCGGGCTGCCGCCGAGACCGTAAGTCGACTAGCGAGAGCCGCCAGCGATCGAGGGGATGAACATAACTTCGTCCTTGTCCTGGAAGGCGTAGCTCTCTCCGCCAAGAAAGCGGATGTCTTCGTCATTCACATAGACGTTGATGAACTTCCGCAGCTTGCCGTCTTCATCCTTGATATGTTCGCCAAGCACGGGAAACTTGAACTTCAGATCCTCCACGAGTGCCGGCAGATTGACTGCGCTCGAATCGACCTGCTTGACACCGTCAGTGTGCCGCTGAAAAGCGGCGGGCAACATTACACGAATAGACACTTATCTTCCTCCTGCGAGCGTAAGCTCGGGTTCTGCTTCTGCAGCGTAGTGGATCTCGCGCAGATACTCTTCAAAGTCTGCGAGACGCGGTCGAACCGCTCGCTGCGCTTCATACTTCCCTGCCAGAGCATCGGTCGTTTTGAGACCATTGCCCGTGATGCAGCTTACGGTGAGATCGTCGGGATGGATGCGTCCGTGCGCATACAGCCGCGCCGTCACAGCCGTGGTCACACCGCCCGCAGTCTCCGTGAAGATGCCTTCCGTCTCTGCAAGCTCCTGCATGCCGCTGACGATCTCTACGTCGGAGACGTCCTCAGCCCAGCCACCGCTCTCGCGGATCATCTTTGCAGCCTGCGGTCCGTCCGCGGGATTACCGATCGCCAGCGAACGCGCAATCGTGTTCGGACGCTGCGGCTCAATGAGATCCAGATTGTTCTTCACCGCGTGCGCGATAGGCGAGCAGCCAGTCGCCTGCGCACCGAAGAAGCGCACCGGCTTATCTTCGACCAGACCCAGATAAACAAGCTCCTTGAACGCCTTGCGAATCTTGCGAATGAGCGAGCCGCCCGCCATGGGAACAACGACGTTATCCGGAAGACGCCATCCGAGTTGCTCCGCGATTTCGTAGCCCACCGTCTTCGAACCCTCGGCGTAGTAGGGCCGCAGATTCACATTCACGAAGCCCCAGTTGTACTGGTCCGCAATGAGCGAGCAGAGGCGGTTGACGTGATCGTAGTTTCCGTCGATACGGACGAGCTGTGCGCCGTAGACGAGTGTGTTGAGGATCTTCGCAGGCTCCAGGTCCGCCGGAACCAGGATGCAGGCCTTGATACCCAGGCGCGCGGCCTGCGCCGCTACCGAGTTCGCCAGATTGCCCGTGGACGAGCAGCCGACCGTCGTAAATCCAAAGGCCTGCGCGTTCGCCAGGGCGACGCTCACGACACGGTCCTTGAACGAGAGCGTCGGGAAGCAGACGGCATCGTTCTTCACATACAGATTGTTGGCGCCAATGCGCTTGCCTAGGTTCTTCGCGCGAACGAGCGGCGTGAAGCCTACCGGAAGATCGGGCTCGAAGCCTTCAGGGATGGGAAGCAGGGCACGATACCGCCAGATGTTCGCCGGTCCGGCTTCGATTGATTTACGGGTAAAGAGGCTCTTCGCGGCTTCGAGATCATAGTGAACCTCAAGCGGCGTGAAGGTCTCATCGCAGATAGAGAGAGGCTGGTTCCCAAAGCTCTTTCCATCCATATTGCGAAGCTCGTACGGCGTACAGGCAGACATGCAATCCTTCTCCGAATGGAGAGAAGCGTGCCTTTGACGTACTCTTTTCTGGGGTCCACGAAGGCGGCAAACACCGGCGGCGTGGTGGAGGAAGTCAGGATTATTCGGAGGTACAGAGCTACGAAACACGCCATGTATCCCGAATCTCATGTTCCCTGTTACCAGGAGAGAGGTGACACCGGTCCCGAGGGCCGGTTGTCGTGGCGTCAAAGGGCTCGTCCCTCAGCCACTCTTCATGAAACTCCGGGTCTGCCCTTGAACGAATTCAAGGGCAGACTGGATCGAATTAGTTTTATCACCTTGCACCCCGCGATACAAGCCATCTAGGCTGCACTGAGGTTCACTGGCGCTACTTCGACGGTGCGATGATCTCATCCAGGTAAGGTGTTGTGCCCGGCAAGCGCTCTAACGATGGGTACCGCAGGCCTCCGTGATAGTTGATCTCAACCGTTGAAACCTTATCGCCCTTCTTCACCAGGAGATGGAGCGGCTCGCTGGTCTTCTCGATCGCCACAAGGGCAGTTCTCAGGACAGGCACGGAAAAGGCTGTTCCATTGACCGCGATCACCTGCATGTCCGCGGTGATCCCCGCTTTGAACGCCGGACTATTCCACCAGATCTCGCCGATCGTCCCATCTTTCGAGACACTGAACCCTAACGACGGCCCAAAGCTGGTGGGCGCAGTCGCCACCTCGGTAGCGCTCTGCCAGTCTGGAGGTGTGTCGGTGTAGATGAGCTTGTATCCACCGCGCGCAAACCCATCCTTGGGAGTATCTGGCGCAATGTCATAAATCCGTTTACGCAGGAAAGTCGCCCAGTCAAAGGGCTGCACCTGGTTCAGCGCGGCGACGACGTCGTCGAAGGTGTAGGTACGGGTCACGTAACTTCCGTTGTCGATGCCAAAGAAGAGCTTGGCAAAGTCATCCAGAGACTTCGCTCCGTGACTCATCTCGCGGATGCGCGTATCCGCATCCAGCCACACCAGCATTCCCTCGGTGTAATAATCCTCCGGCCGCTGCCAGGTGACCCAGCTTACGGGCGTGCGATGGGAGATTGTAGGCTGGTTTGTGGTGTCCACTACAGGCCGCCAGTTGCGCCCCGGACTGATGTCAAAGTTTGCTGCCACGCGCGCCATCAGGTCACGCGCCTGCGAGGGAGTGCGCAGGCGCGCCCGGGCGGTGAGAACGTTGCCATAGTACTGCGTTATGCCCTCGTAGACCCACAGCAGATCATCGCGCATAGGTACGTTGAAGTTCGGCGTCCACAGGCCTGCCGGGCGACGGAATTTCCCGTTCCAGGAGTGCGTGTACTCATGTGCCAGCAAGTCGCGCCGGGCCACGCCTGCAGCCCAGTCTGTGTAGTAGTTTGCGGGTTCGCCGTCCTCACTCGACTGATGATGCTCCAACCCGATGGTTCCCACCTTATCGCTGAGCAGAAAGAGGAAGTCGTAGTGGTCGTAATGATGGGATCCATAAGCCTTCTGGGCTTCCAGAACGATCCTCTTATGCGACTCAATCTGCTCCAGAGACAGGACGACATCCGCAGGCTTATCGCCAAAGAGGTTCAGATAGACGCGATTGTTTGCATCGGTCGAAAGATCGATGCGGTTGTAGTTCAGGCCTGCATAAAGAGGCGAATCCACCAGGGTATTCAGTGTTGTGGGCTTGAAACGAATCTTGTTGCCGCGTTGTGCCTCTGTTTCGAGCGCTGTGGCAAACTTCCATCCGGAAGGAATCTCTACAGACGGAGTGACTTGAATCTGGCGCGAAAAATAACCTGCGGGATAGAGCAGCATCGAAGTCCACTGCAGATCCACGATGTGGTCGGAGATCTCCAGCCGGCCCTCAGAACTGCGGATCGGCGAGAGATACTGAAAATCCACATCGACAGATTTCGCATCCGGGGGCACATCCACATGGAACGCAAAGACCTCGACCTGATCGCGCACCCACCGCAGCTGCTTTCCATGCGCTGTAAAGGTCACGCCAGCAATCTTGGAGATCGGACCGATCGGTGAATGGTGTCCAGGAATCCACTTGGGAAGAAGCAACACCAGATCGCCGGGCTTCGCCACAGGCACAGTCTCATGGACGCGCACGATATGCCGAGCCGTATCGGTCACATTGACATCGAGTGTGATCCTCCCTGGATAGGGAATGTCCAAAGGCTCCGCAATGGCAGGCGGGAGCGGCACTGGCTGCGGCCCAGCATACTTCTGATTCTGACCATAAGAAGAAAGCGAAAGAACGAGAAGAACAGCACAGGCACAGCGAGAGTTCAGCGACATCCAGGAGGCTCCAGCAGAGGGGTATCTCTCACTCTACAAGAACATCGTTAAAGCCATCCATTCAAGAGCTTCACGCTGGGGAGATAATATCCTTCACGCCAGCAACGAACCGTGACGGATCAAACTCTGTCCTCAGGATCTCATCCGGGCAATCCGTCTGCATCGCCACACGCCAGTTGCAGACAAACGCCACCTTCTGCTCTGGCTGCGCTGTCTTGATCTCCTGGCAAAGGTGCTCTGCATCATGGATGGCCTGCTCTCCCTCGACATCTACAAGGACGAGATCGTACGGCTTTCCCCAGAAGAGATCCAAAGCATCCTTGGCCTTCAGCGTCGAATCGACCTCGAACCCGGAGATACGCAGAATCTGATCTCGGAGTGGCCGAAGCATCTCCCGGCTGCAGATGTGCAGAATCATCTTCTGTTTACCGTTATTGGGCCCAGTGCTCATGTCGCTCTCCATCCAATGTCCGCTACGCGGGACGGACGGATGCAGTTCTGACCTCGCATTGAGGGCTCGCATATGTCCGAACTGTAACTGGAATAACCGTATTTTATCCGATTCCGATGCCCGGTGCTATGCCTGCATAAGGCAAGTCTCCCCTTTTAAACGAAAAGAGGTGTCGCCGATTGACCGTACCTCCCAGGTCTTAAAATCGCTTATGAGAGTACTTCTGTCTCGTCTTCATTCGAGAGCGGATGGTTGGGTATATGCATCGGCTTGACCAGCATGTCTTCTTTGCGCATCACGAGGTTCGTAGCATTCAGGCTGGCAAGCTCAAAGCCGTGCCCGTGCGTAATCGCATCGGTAGGGCAGGCTTCTACGCAGTACCCACAGAAGATGCAGCGGTTGTAGTCGATGTTGTAGACCTTCGCGTAGCGCTCTGCAGAGGAGATGCGGACTTCTTCCGTATTCTCCGCAGCTTCGATGTAAATGCAGTTGGACGGGCAGGCGGCGGCGCACAGGAAGCATGCCACGCACTTTTCCAGGCCGTTTTCGTCGCGCTGCAGCTGGTGCTTGCCGCGAAAACGCTCCTGAAACTTCGCCCCACGCATGGGTCCCGGACCGTCAGGATAGTTTTCCACCTCGGTCGGCTGCAACATCTCCTTGAAAGTGATGCTCATGCCCTTAGCGATGCCCGCAATGTTTTTTACGATCGACATAGCTTGAGTATACGACGGGCCTACAGTATCGTCGCTCCATGCTTCGCTACTTTGTCTGGATCTCAATTCTCGCCTGCACCGCGATCGCAGCATCTGGATGCGCACAAACCGCTCCTCCGTCCCGGTTTTCGGCATATGAAAACTGCCATTTCAATGATGGTCTGGCTGTTGCCGATCTCGCTCCTCTTGCTCCCGGCATTACTTCTCGAACCGTTGAGACACGTCATGGTCGCGAACAAGTTGAGATGGAGGAGGGAAGGCGGATTATGTTCGGTTATCCGAACACCGACTTCTTCGCCAACGTGAAAGTCGAACGTCTACCTGCCGGCAAGTATGGCCCTGAGAAGCAAGTTTTGATCGACGCATTCGACAAAACTCTCGCTGATTCGCCAGATGCCGCCCGCAACTATAGCCTGTCTCGATCTCTCAATGGATTTGAAATCTATGGCCTCGACAGGGGCAAACTTGAGGGTGGAGTTCTCGCCATCTATCTGTTCTTTGACGACACCTCCAATATCGCCACAACGATCTACCTGCTGAATCAGGATCCCGTTGCACGTAAGTTCAAAACAATCGAAGAATTCCATAGTCTGCGCGACGGGTTCCTTAAGGCCTACACTCAATGCATCCGCACCAGCCAAATCCCTCAAAAGCGCTAGAAAGGCTATATGACTGCACGTCTTCTCTTTACTGCCACCTTGGCAATTGCCCTCAGTGCGTCCGCCCAGATGAAACACGACGCCACCCCGGCCAGCGGTATGGAAGCCATGCACCATGCCCCTACCGTCGCTTCCAGCTCTCTGACGATCACCGGTCTGGACGGCAAGACGCAGACCTACAGCTTCGAAGACCTGCGCAGCATGCCGCATCTGACCGTAAAAGTACACAACGCGCACTCGAACGCGGATGAGAGCTATGCAGGAGTCCCTGTGAGCGCACTAGCCAAACGTGCGGAACCCACGCTCGTCTCGGGCGATAAGGGCAAAATCAAGCCCCTCATGATGGTGCTCGTCTTTCGCGGCACAGACAACTACCACGTCGCACTGACGATGTGTGACGTCGACCCCTCCTGTCATAACGGCATGGTCATCGTCGCCGACCAGCAGGACGGCAAGACAATCGGAACGGATGGCGCGTTCAAGCTCATCGTGACAGAAGACAAAAAGCCGCAGCGCTGGGTGCGCAACCTCAGCAGCATCACACTGAAAGCCATCGACTAATCACACTGAAAGCCATCGACTAATCACACTGAAAGCCATCGACTGGAGGAGCCCCGTGCCCCATACATCGCGCTCTTTGCGATATGTGGGTATGCGCAAAGCGCATCTTCGCTCAAAGAGCGACCCCAAAAGCAGATACCTCCGCTACGCTACGGGATGACAAAGAGTGGTGGCGGGAGCCCAGTGGCCTCGGGAAAAGAGTGACAAGAATATCTAAATCCCCAGCTTGCTCCAGATCGCATCCACCCGGGACTTCACCTCGGCGGGCATCTCCAGCATCTCCGGCCAGGGCCGCGTGAATCCCTCCGCAGCCCACTTCCGCGTGGCGTCAATCCCCATCTTCGATCCGAAGTTCGGCAACCGTGAGGCGTGGTCCAGCGAATCCACCGGCCCCAGGGTGAACTGAATATCCCGCTCGGGGTCGATATTGTTTGCCGTACGCAAAACCACTTCCGCCACGTCCTGCACATCGCAGTCCTCATCGACGACAACAATGCACTTGGTAAACATTGCCTGCCCCATGGCCCAGATGCCAGACATCACCTTGCGCGCATGCCCGGCGTAGCTCTTCCGGATCGACACGATCATCAGGTTATGAAAGACGCCCTCAGCGGGCAGATTGACATCGACAATCTCGGGCATGGTCAGCCTCATCAGAGGAAGGAAGATCCGCTCCACCGCTTTGCCCATCCATGCGTCCTCCATCGGAGGCTTGCCCACGATGGTCGCCGCGTACACAGGATTCCTGCGGTGCGTGATGCAGGTGACGTGGAAGACGGGATAGTCGTCCGGCATCGTGTAAAAGCCGGTATGGTCGCCAAACGGGCCCTCACTGCGCAGTTCACCCAGCTCGACATAGCCTTCCAGAACAATCTCCGCGTTAGCAGGAACCTCAAGATCCACCGTTTCGCACTTCACAAGCTCAACAGGAGCCTGGCGCAGGAATCCAGCAATCAAAAATTCTTCGATCTCAGGGGGAGCAGGCACAATCGCGCTGAAGGTCATCGCGGGGTCGGTCCCGATGGCGACAGCCACCTCCATCCGTTCGTTGCGAATCTTGCTCAGCGTTACGCCCGGAATACTGCTGCTGTCGCCTGCAGCCGTCGTTCCGCCGGAGGTGAGCGCCATGATGTTGACGCGCTCCGCATCGGTCGTCGCCGCGCCGCGCAGTCTCTCACGCAAATGCTCCGCCGCGTTCTTCTGCCGCTGCCAGTGCATTCCGGTCGTTTTGCGATCGTAGACCTGCATCCGGTACATACCCGTGTTGCGCTTGCCGGACTTCGGGTCGCGCGTCATCACCAGCGGAAGCGTGATGAACGGTCCACCATCGCCCGGCCAAGTCTTCAACACGGGAAGGGCCCGCAAATCTACGGCCTCTCCGGTATGAATCACTTCCTTACAGGAAGCGTCTTTTCGCGCAATGACCTTGGGAAAGAAACGACCGATCTCGGCCAGCATGGGCAGCATCTTCAGCTTGTCCATCAACGTCGCGGGCATCTCGGGCTTCAGCAGGACTTCGATCCGCTTCGCAATCGCGTCGAGCGAGTCCGTCTCCAGGGCCAACTTCATGCGGCGCTCGCTGCCGAACTGGTTCATTAGAACTGTCGCGCCAGGATACCCCTTCACATTCTCGAAGAGCAGCGCCGGTCCACCAGCCCGCGGAGTTCCCCGCCCCATCTTGGCTGCGCGATCTGCGATCTCCGCCATCTCCAGGTTCGGATCCACTTCGGCATGAATGCGCTTCAGTTCTCCTGCTTTTTCCAGCGTCTTGATCCACTCACGAAGGTCCCTGTACGCCACGCCCGCCTCTTTCGTGCGCGGACGAATCCGCACAGCTTCCATCGTAATCTCTTCTTCCCTGCAGATGATTTTGACGAGACGAGCGCCATTCCGACACGGCGCAGAATGGCCACCGTCGCTTCCATGACCAATGTGTCAAGATAAACGAGTTTGGATGTGAGCTGCAGGTATCGACCCGAAGGCCACTCCACCAGCAACCCCACGCTCTTCACGAGGTTCCGCAGTGAATCTTTGCACCACGGGAGTTGCTATGCAGACCATTCTTTTTAAGTGCAAGTGGTGCAACCACATCTGGCCCGTTCCGGACATTCTGGCCGATCGCGCCGCCACCTGTCCGAAATGCGCCGCCGCATCCGGACCGGAGGGCTTTCCCTACCTCGTTCCACCGAACACCGAAGTGGGGTCAGTCGACTGATTCCATCGCGGCGGTGGTACGCTGGCTGGAACATGATCACGGGGCCCAAAAGCGCAAGAAGAGCAATCGTCTGTCTCGCGGTGATGTCTGCCCTGTCCAGCCGCTGGTGCGTTCCGCAGATTGAAACAGCCACGCAGGCAAAGCAGGAAGCGCACGCCCAGAAGCTACAGGCCCTGGTAGGAACCAAGGTTCCTAACGCGGTCCTGCATGACACTAAGGGCGCGGAAACTGCCATGTCCGCCTTTCGCGGCCACCCTGTGCTGATCGACTTCTGGGCTACCTGGTGCGAACCCTGCATGCAGGAGCTTCCCGTCATCGGCATGATCGACGAGGCGACGCAAAAGACCAGTCTGGTTATCATCGGAATCGACTGGGATAAGAACCTAAAGGACGGGACGAAGTGGCTCTCTCAAAATGGGTATAACTGGGACAACTTCGGTGAAGTCCCGGAGGGGCCGAGGCTCTTCGCACAGATCCTCCCCACCACAATCCTGATCGACAAGAACGGCATCATCCGCTACTACTCCGAAGGATCCACACCAGCGCTCTCGAAGGCCTTGGTGGAAGCCGTGAAGAATCTGGGACCGGAGTACGCTGCGGCGTTGAAGAACAGCGAAATCCCGTAGCTTGCTCTATCGATCGGGGCAGTGTCGAATCGACACATCCTTGAGACGGCCGCGTGTTCGGCCGTTACCGATACCTCTTCGGTCGCGCTCTTTTAAAAGATCTCAATCCAGTTATTGGCTTTGATTAGCCGTTTTGCGTGCAAAACCTACCGGTGTCTTTCAAGGCAGGTCTACACCACCGGAGGAGGAGGCATACTCCTTAGGTTGCGTCGATACTCACTTGGCGGCATGCCCACGATCTGACGGAACATCTTGGAAAGATGCGCATGGCTGGAAAATCCACACATGGCGGCGATATCAATCAAAGACGTGCTTTTCTGGTGCATCAGTTCCTTCGCACGTTCAAGACGCAGCCCTAGAAGATAGCGATGCGGCGTGCAACCAGTCGATGCACGGAACATCCGCAGAAAATGACTGCGGCTGTATCCACTCTCCGTGGCAAGGGTCTCGAGATCCAGATTGCCTTTGAGATCCTGCATGCGTTCCAGAACCCTCTGCAGGCGGTGATGCGGCAAAATCGATGGAGCGCGTGCTACCTTCTTCTTTTTCTTTTCACCAGGAAAGAAGAGCCAGATTGCTACGGCACCCGTCAGAGGATCCGTAGACAGCCCTTCCAGTACCTCGCTTTGAGACGCCTCTGCATCCAGAAGATCGACGAATTGCGTCGTGGCGGTCCTCGCCTCCTCTTTCTCTTCTCTGTTGTGAACAAGATATGGCTTCGTTGCGGACAGCATGGCGTCGTGTGGAGTCTTTTTTATGACCGCCCCACCCACGCTCTGAGGAAAAAAATTCATTGCCGCTTCTCCTTCACTAAACCCCAGTCGCGGCTACGTTCACCGCAACGGATCGAAACACACAGGAGTCTCTGCCTCACGCAAAATACGCGGTTGAGGTAAAGCCTCGGTTAAGAACAAGCTTTATGGCGAAGAAAGTTGAGCGTTCTTCGTGTCGACTGAAATGGATTGCACGGATACCCGCGACAACCGTTAAGACCGAAAACAGAAGTATGCAGGAGAGTCCGCCAAAAGCCATAGGCCGCGAATCCAGTCAGAGCTCTGTCTCCATAAGACGAATGAATTGAGTCAATCGCGACATCGGGCGCTCAAAAGGGTAAGCCGGGCATCACGCCTGTACCCTCTCCTGCACTACTCCCACTGTTCGCGCGCGTATGCGTGGTACCAAGAAACGGGCCATCCAAATACAGCAAGCACTCGTTGTCCGGCGGCGAGATAAGTGATCGGGATAGCTTTTCTATCCCACCTTCATCGCATTCGTTCGGTCGATACGCCGGGTATGATCATTGCGGTTTTCTTCCGTAGGCAACTAATCGGCTTTGCCGGTGACTCAGAATTAATTCTGAGTCCATTCTTCTGGCGAACCGCAGGTAAGACCCCCTACGAATCCATAGCTCAACTGTATTCAACCTATAAACAAAATGTATCAACCAGTCGTCAGAACATTGTCACGAAATTGTCACAGCTAAAATCACCGGGGAGATCTCATTTACTCTGCAGAGGCATGGAGTCTATTTCGAACAGACGCAACGAACCGAAATGCCATATGCCGCAGGGATGAAGCCTCTCCGCTTTTTCTTTATCTTCGCATGTGCTTTTTTTCTTTCGGCAAGTCCCTCAGCTTGGGCCCTCTCAACGCAGCAACATCTCTTCACCAGTACACATGCAGCGATGGGAACCACCTACTCGCTCTTTCTCTACACCTCCGATGCAGAGCGCGCCAAGCAACTCTCCGACGAAATCTGGGACGAGGTCGATCGCATTGAGGAGTTGCTCAGCAACTATCGCGAAACCAGCGAACTCTCCCGCATCAATCGTCTAGCTGCAGACGCCCCGGTTACAACGGATCCGGAGACATTTCGCTTTCTCACCGAAGCAGAGCACTGGAGCCGTGCGAGCGACGGCGCCTTCGATATCACAGTGGGAAAGTTAATGCGCACGTGGGGCTTCTTCCGCAGCAACGGACACATACCTAGCGACGCGGAACTGGCAACGGTGCGGCAAGAGACCGGGTGGGAGAAGATGCGTCTCGATCCTGCCAATCGCTCCATCCGCTTCCTCTCCCCCGGTCTGGAGCTCGATCCCGGCGGAATAGGCAAAGGCTTCGCGATGGACGCAGCAGCAACGATTTTACGAAGAGAAGGTGTGCGCTCCGCTTTGCTCTCAGCAGGAAGCAGCACGTTGTACGCGATTGGAGCACCTCCACATCACAAAGGCTGGCGCGTCGTGGTGCCCGACCCGGTGCAAGGGAATCCTCCGCTTTCAGTGATTTTTCTACGCGATGAATCCGTCTCCAGCGCAAACTGCACCGAAAAGAACTTCACCCTGAACGGGCATGTCTACTGCCACATTATGGACCCCGCGACCCTTCGTCCAGTCGAAGGCATGTTGCGCGTCAGCGTCATCCATCCCAATGCGACGGCAAGCGACGCTCTCTCCAACGTCCTCTTCGTGAAGCGCCCCGAGCAGAGCCTGAAGATACTTGCACAGCATGCGCCCCAGTCGAGAGCCGTCATCGTCTCGGGTAACAGTTTGCATCCCACATGCACCGTCTTTCGCTGGACTGCGAAGCTCTCGCAAAGGTGCAGCGGTACGCAACGCCGCGGGACGGCAACTCTGTCACACGGCGGCGCAGCGAGGGGGCTGCCTTCCCGCCACCCCGGTGAAAATCAATAAGCTCAGTTCCTGGAAGGCTGGGGTGTCGACGGCAAATGAACCACAAACTCGGTTCCGTCCGGACCCGTTGCAAAGTGAAGCTCGCCCCCATACTCGGTCACAATCTGGTGTGCGATGCCGAGGCCAAGTCCTGTACCTACACCAGACGGCTTTGTCGTAAAAAATGGATCGAAGATACGCGCCTGCTTTTCGATGGGAATACCACCTCCGTTGTCGCGGAAGCTGACAAAGACCTCTCCCTCTTCATGCCATGTCTTCACCCCGACCTTGCCACCTTCGCCTGCAGCATCGATCGCATTGTCCAGAAGATTGGTCCACACCTGGTTCAGACTGGAGCTGGCGGAATTGATACCCGGAATCTCGTCACCAAACTCTTTTGTCAGTGAGATATTCCGTTCGCGAATCTTGTGTTTCATGATGACAACCGTGGAGAAGACGCTGCGGTTGATGTCTACGACCTCGGACTGTCCCTGTCCCTCGTGGGTATAGGTCTTCACCGCACCCACCAGAGCAGAAACGCGTCCCACACTCTCCTCGATCGTGTCTACCATCTGCATGCTGCTCACCATGGCTTCCATCCAGGCCAGTGGATCGCTCATACTGGGAGCGCCGAACTGGGCCTTGAGGCATTCGAGGTCGGCCTCTGTCACACCGCTGATGGCGAGTGTGGGAGCCATACGCCAGCCTTCTTTGACACCATTGTCCTCCATCCATTGCGACAGTCGCTCTTCCGCATCGGACTGGTCCAGCGTATTCATATAGGCCACACGCTTTTTCGAGAGCGCCATCTCCTGCATCTCCCAGATGCACCTTCCCTGCTCCTGAGTATGTTCTTTTTCGGCAAAGTTGCGGGCGAGCGCATGCATACGATTCAGATTCTCGCGGAGTTGCGCCGCCGCTCTTCCTGCAGCGGCACCAGGATTATTGAGTTCATGCATCAGCCCGGCGGTGAGCGTACCCAGGCTGGCAAGCTTTTCCGCACGAATATTCATCCCCTCGCGCATCATGGTGCGCGTGGAACTGGAGCGCACCACCGCTTGTCGGATGGCGCGGCAATCCGTCATGATCTGCCAGAAACTCTCTTCATCCACGATGACAGCATGCACGTCTTCTATGGCTTCGATCGTCACCGGGCAGATAAGACCGGAGAGGAGGCCGACATCGCCCACCATGCTCGGTTCCGAGCTCCGGAAGTGGGTGAGTTCGGTTTTGTCTCCCTTACTTCGATAGACGCGAACGGAGCCGCTCAGAGCGATGACCAATTCGTGGGAATAATCGCCTTCGCGGAGAATCGCGGAGCCCACTGGATATCTGCGGTAGGGAAATTCCGCCAGTCGCGAAAGTTCTGCATCAGGAACATCCGCGAAGACTTCCATGGACCGGATCTTCGAGAACTTCTCGTCGCGGTCCCAACCAGCATCATTCATTGCTTCGCCCTCAACTCGTGCCTCCACGGCTAAAATCCTGCCAGATACTGATGTACAAACTGAATCGCGATGGAACCTTCGCCAACGGCGGAGGCCACTCGCTTTACAGAACCGTGCCGCACGTCTCCGGCAACAAAGATCCCGGGAACACTCGTCTCCAGGAGATACGGTTCCCGTGTAAAGGCTTTGCGATCCCGCACGTCAGGCCCCGCGAGCACAAAGCCGCGGTCGTCCCTCTCCACGTCGTCCGGGAGCCACCCCGTCTTGGGCGCGGCACCGATAAAGATGAAGACGCTCGACGCCGGTCGTATTTCTTCCCCATTTGCCGTTTGAACACGCACCTGTTCGAGGTGCGTGTCGCCCATCATTTCGATGATCTCGGCATTGGTCTCCACCTGGATCGTTTCTGTCGCTTCAATCTGATCGATCAGATAGCGGGACATGCTCTTTGCCAGACCGTGACCGCGCAAAATCATACGAACGCTGCGCGCGTACTTGGCGAAGTACATCGCTGCCTGTCCGGCGGAGTTCGCTCCACCCACCACGTAGACATCTTCATCCTTGCAGGACATCGCCTCAGCCAAGGCGGCGCCATAGTAAACGCCAGCGCCGAGCAGCCTGTCCGCCCCCTTCACAGGAAGTCGAACCCAGCTGACACCGGTTGCAATTACGACAGCCGACGTACTAACTTCTCTGCCGTCTCCCAGCTTGATGACACGATATTGACCCTCCGTTCGGAGACACTCCGCGCGCTGCGTCACAATCTCCGCGCCAAGACGCGCAGCCTGTAGAAATGCCCGCTTGCCCAGCTCTTCCCCGCTGATGCCGCCAGGGAACCCGAGATAGTTTTCGATCTTGGAGCTGGAGCCCGCCTGTCCGCCCGGAGCGTCCGATTCGAGGATCAGTGTGCGAAGTCCTTCGCTGGCTCCGTAGACAGCCGACGCCAGGCCGGCGGGACCTGCACCAATGACGATCAAGTCGTAGAACTCCTCGGTAGCGCGCGTGCGCATACCCAACTTCTCCGCAAGTTCCATCTGTGTTGGCCGGACCATGACGGTCCCATCTCCAAAAATCACGGCGGGAAGCCTGCCTCCGTCGATACTGTGTTGCTGCAGAAGGACTTCTGCTTCATCACCAACTTCGGGGCTGATCCAGCGATATTGCACGCGATTGCGCGAAAGGAAGTCACGTACGCCGTGATCCAAAGCGCCCCAACGCGTACCGATTACCTGGACGCCGCGATAGGGCGGCTGATACCCCTCGTTCCAGTTTTCGAGAAGATCATCAAGAACCGGATAGAGCTTCTCCTCTGGTGGATCCCAGGGTTTATTCAAATAGTAGTGAATCTTTGCCGAGTTAATGGCACGAATAGCCGCTTCCGTATCCGCATAGGCGGTCAGCAGAATCCGCTTCGCGTCGGGATAAATTCCGATAGCGCGTTGCAGCATCTCCACTCCGGTCATGCCCGGCATGCGTTGATCGCTCAGCAGAAGCGCGACAGACTCCTTGCGATCTTTTAGTTGGGTCATCGTATCGAGCGCAGCCTGGCCGCTGGCGGCACGGAGAATACGGTAATGTTCACCGTACTTCCGACGCAGGTCACCCACTACCGCTTCCAGCACGCTCACATCATCGTCGATGGCAAAAAGAATTGGCTTTGGCATAAGCCTCAGTTTATTCCGCAATATCGCTTCAGGCGAACATCTCTCGTAAATGTTCGATCACTCCAAGGCTCAAAAAGTCGCAATCTTTGGGCACCGAAGCCATCTCCGGGTGGTATGCCATGACCCGAACGTGGAATAGCACTCCCGTATCCACCTCTTTAGGGTTAGATCTGTTCCCGATCAGAATCTGATTTCTTCTAATCGGCTTGTTTTTCATCGTTTTTCGCTGATAAGCGAAAAACGGGGAATCTGGAACGGTACCAAGTTTCGACCACTAAGATGTGGTGCATGAGAGAGTGAGACTAATGAACCGGATTATTCTGGCGGACAATCAGGCCATCTTCCGCGCGGGCGCTGCGCGGGTGCTCGCGATGGAAGACGACATGCGCATCGTCGCACAGTGCGGTGACGCCGAGCGACTGATGCAAGCCGTGTCTACACTTCGCTCTTCGATCATCATCGTTGCTTCCACTCTTCCCCCCGACTTCGAACGCCTTTTCGCGGAGGCAACAGCCGCCTCCAGCCGCATCGTGCTTTTGGCCGAAAATGGCGAAAGCACCTCTCCCCCAGTCCTGCAGCGTATCGAAGGCCTTCTCAATCGCAGCGCTACGGGCCTTGAGATGGTAGAGTGCGTTCGCAAGGTCAGCCGCGGCTACCGTTCCGTTGCCCAGTTCCCTACACCTTCCGCAAATCTGGCGGACTCGGTAGGAACGCGGGTTCGGGAGCGCCTTACGCCGCGCGAACTGCAGATCGTTGGTTTCATTGTGCAGGGATGCAAGAACAAGGAGATCGCCCTGCAGATCGGCACAAAAGAGCAGGTGGTGAAAAACTACCTCCGTTCGATTTACGACAAGACCGGTGTCTCCGATCGCCTTGAACTCGCCCTCTTCACCATCCATCACCGGGTTCTAGCTGAAGCCGCATCGCGCGCAGGCCAGGTGATCCAGCTTCGGTCCACCGCCTAGAACCACGCGACTATCGAGCTCACTGGACCTAACAGCGCAGCCTCTCTTGCTTGATAGCTGCGCCCGTTCTTTTTGGAAATCTTCCACTACTCCGTCAGCTTGTCCGTGGCTTCGCTCATCGTCGCCGTCCGTTCCAGCTTGTCCCAGCTGAACGGACGCCCATCTATCACGCGCTTTACCGTCTTGAAGAGAACGACAGAGAACACCTGCCGATACGTAAAGCGTTGAATCCAGATGTGGAAGAGGAGCCACGCGTCACCCTTGCTGGCAGGATGCTTGCGTTCCAGGGCAAATGCGAGCGCCGACGCGGAGAAATCGATGACGAGGAACGCCATGAAGTACTTCACCAGCAGAAGGAAGCTGGCGGAGCTCGCCGAATCCGGGTGGAAGTGCAGGTCGTAGAGAAACTTCACCGCACTGGCCACAAACATTAGATCGATCAGCGGCGAAACCAGCGGAAGCAGGATCTGGAAAACGATGATGTTCGGCAGGGCGAAGAGCCCCATAGCCCTGCGCCGCTTGATCGCTCCGATGTGCTTGAAGACGGCCTGCATGATGCCGAAGGACCAGCGAAAACGCTGACGCATCAGTCCATTGGCATTGATGGGGGCTTCCGTAAAGGCCAGGGCCTGGTCTTCGTAGATCACGGCGAGTCCCTGTTCCAGCAGGATCATGGTGAGATCCGCATCCTCGGCCACGGTGTTGGAGTGGTAACAACCGCCGCTCTTCACCGCCGCGGTGCGCCATGCGCCGATCGCGCCAGGAACGACAACTACTACGTCGAAGAGATCCAGAGCACGGCGCTCGAAGTTCTGGCTGGTGATGTACTCCAGTGCCTGCCAGCGCGTCCACAGATTCACGCGATTGCCGACCTTCGCGTTGCCCGCAACCGCGCCGATCTCCGGGTTGGCAAAGTGTGGGACCAGGCGGGCGATGGCGTCGTGCGCGATCACGGTATCCGCGTCGATGCCAACGTAAATCTCTTCTTCGACAAATTGAAGACCGTAGTTGAGGGCCTCCGCCTTGCCTCCGTTTTCCTTTTTGATCACGCGGAGACGCCCACTCTCGATGTCATTCGGATACGCTTCGCGCGCAACCTCTGCCGTGCGGTCGCTGGATCCGTCGTCGATCACGATGATGTGCAGGTTTTTGTACGTCGACATCATGACGGAACGGATCGTCCGCACGATGACCTTCTCTTCGTTGTACGCCGGAATCAGAACGGCAACGCGCGGAAGGTAATTTTCGGTCGCGTAGTTTTTGCGCTTACGGAAGCGGTCGATCAGCGCGAAGATACCGATGATGATCAGGCGTCCGCTCATGAGGATGTCGCCGATAAAGAAGACAGCGACCACAAGGTGGTTGAACGCTCCAATCCCGAAGAAGGCGAGAGAGTCCACACGTGCCTGCCACCGCTGTTTGCGTGTGAGCTCCGGCATCACCTGACTGCGCGTCTTGCCCAGCAGTTCACTTACTGGCACTAACTCATAGCCGCGCTTGCGCAAGGTCTCAATGAGCATCGGGAGGGCTGCGATTGTGGGAGCGCGGTTCCCTCCGCCATCGTGCATGAGGATGATCGACCCGCGGAACTGCGTCTTCACCTTCATCACTTCCAGCTGGTTCAGAACGGACTCCGTGATCTCCTGCGGCGATTTCTGCGGATGCTCGTCCCAATCGTTGGTATCGATCTTGTTGCCGACGACAACGTAGCCCATGCGCTGAATCCGCTGGATGGGCGCTGCCTGATCGTTGGTGTCGGGCTCCTGGTCGATGGAGTACGGAGGTCGGAAGTAGAGCGGCTGCACGCCGACCTTGGAAGCGAAAAGCCGCTCGGTCAGGTTGAGCTGCAGATCAGCCTGCCGCGGCGAGATTTCGCTGATGTCCGGATGCGTGAAGGTATGGTTGCCGAGCTCATGTCCTTCGGCATAGGCCCTTTGCATGATTCCGACGTTATTTTCTGCCTCTCCGCCGATCATGAAGAAGGTGCCCTTCACGTCATACTTTTTCAGAATGTCGAGGATCTTTGGCGTCCACTCGGGATCGGGTCCATCATCAAAGGTGATTGCCAGCTTCTTCGGGTTGTAGCCGAAGTATTTGACCTCGTAGCTCAGCGGATAGCTGCTCATCACCTCGCTGTCGATCTGTTTGGAGTCGTCGTCGACGGTCAGCGTACGATGTCCCTCGCGAGTTGCCCCGGAGACCTTCATGATGTCTCCCTGTCCCTCGATGTCAACGCTGAATCCCGGAGCTACCGAAGCAAGGTCCGTAATCGGATTTGCCTTGCCTGGATTGTCCCAGATTCTCCAAAGGGAGGCATCCTCACTGCCGAGACGCCAGAGCGCGAAGGTCTGCAGACCCAACTCGCGCGCCGCGCGCATCTGGTTGTAGACGGTGACCGCATCCAGAAACCAGACCTGATGGCGGACGTGCTCATCTTCGTCGTCGTAGGCATAGTGGGGATTGCGCGACATATCATCGAGATCCACCTCGCTGCCGGAGTCAGCCGCGGCCTGCCAGGCCTCCTGTGTCGTCTTGTTATCCGAGTTCAACACCTTGGAGACGAACATGGACTCGTTCTGCGTCTTGCGTCGACCGTGCTTATCTTTCGGAGGGGCGGCTCCGCCAACAGGAGGCAGGGACATAGTCCAGTCATAGCCATAACTGCCAAGAGCGCAGATGAGCTTCTCCTTCGGCACCTTCAGGAGAATTCTCTTCAGGTTGGCAACGAACCAGTCCTGCGACGCAATCGGCCCCGGCTGGCTCTCGGTTTCGTGCTCGTCGTAGTTCATCAACAACAAACCATCGGAGTGGTCGGCCATGAACTTCAGGTCCCAGTCCTCGTCACCGACGGGCGTATTGATATACAGCTTCAGACCGCGTGCGTGTAGCTGCGTAAACAAAATCGAGATCATATTGCGGTACGCATCCTGCGCATCGCTGGGAATCTCTTCGAAATCGAGGGACAGGCCGCGATAGTGGGGATTGGCCGCTAAGAACTGTCCCACCTGGGTCATGAAGTTCTTCTGAGAGTCCACGCTCTTCAGAAAATCGCCGACTTCCGGTAAAAATTTCCCCTTGATCGGATCAAAGTTATTGACCAGCGGGAAAATTTCCGTGTCCTGCTTCGAATCGCTTATCGTTCGCGCGACCTTGTTCTCCAGGTCGACGCCATGGACGCCTTGCCGGTCCACTACAGCATAGGGACGCTGGTCCGTCGTGTAGGAGGTGAGTCCGCCCGCAGGTGTGATCACATGCAGCCACTCTGGAAACAGAAGATCGATCTGGGCGATATGCTGCTTCAAGCTGGAGTAGCTGGAAGGGTCCCATTCGACATAGTAGGCGGCGCGCAGACCTTCCCCCTGGTTCAAAGGAACATCGCTTGGGGCCTTGTCGGTCTTGCGATGGACAGTGCGCTTCTTGTTTCTGTCCGCGCCGGACGGCACCTGTTGCATATTCAGAGCACGGTAGTTTCGCTTCGGCAGTTCTAGAAGAAGCTCCGGCAGGGGCTTCATACGAATCACACCGATGACAAACAGAAGAAAAAGCGCTGCACCAACGGCCGCGCTGATATCGAAGATGCGTCGCAGGCGCTTCCAGCGTTTCTTCTGCGGATCGTAAAAAATCTGTTTCTTCGTTGACATGCTCTTTCCGAATCCTAACAGCCGCAGACTGCTGGAAACACATGCGAAAGACGCCGTCCCGACGGTTATGATGCAAAGGCATGCGCCGCAATCGCCTACAACCGATGATCCTCCCTGCCACCCTGTTTTTGCTGGGAGCAGTGTTGCGTCTCTGGTTTGTGCTGCGGCACGCCGTGATTCAGGGGGATTCCAATCTCTACGCCGAGATCGCCCAGAACTGGGTCCAGGCGCACACGTACGGCTTCTCCACGGACACCGACTACATCCGTCCCACCCTGATCCGTTTGCCCGGCTATCCGATCTTCCTCGTCTTCTGCCGTGCGCTCTTTTCACACTGGGCCGGAGCGGACAGTTTCGTCCCCGCACTGCTTCTGCAGGTCCTCCTTGACTTGGCCTCCTGCTTCCTGATCGCCTGCACGGTGCGCAACCTTCTTCAAAACCATACGGACGAACGGACAGCCGGTCGCGGCTTCCTCCTGACACTCGCCCTCAGCTGCCCCTGCCCTTTCACGGCGAACTACACGGCCACACCGCTGGCTGAGCCTCTCGTCCTCTTCACCATCTCAGCTGCGATCTATAACTTCGAACGCTGGAGCAGCGTCTTCCGCTCGAACGGAGAGCCTTACAACCGCTACCTCTACCTTCTGGCCGCCTCGCTCGCCTCCAGCCTTCTGCTCCGTCCGGACCAGGCTCTGTTAGCGGTAGCGCTCCTTCCCGCCCTCGTGTGGATGAGCCTTTATCCCCAAACCGAAGACACCACGGTCGCCCCGCCAGTGGTTCTTGCGGATGCTCTGGAGAGCCGCCTGCGTCGTCGCGTTCGCAGTCGGAACATCGTGCGAAAGCCCGCCAAAAACGCCTTCGCTCCGGCGGTCGTCGTTCTGCTCCTCACCCTTCTGCCGCTCGTTCCGTGGACGATTCGCAACGAGCGGACCTTCCACGTCTTCCAGCCCATCGCGCCACACTATGCCACCGATCCGGGCGAACCGATCGATTTTGGATTTCAGCGATGGTATCGATCCTGGGCCATAGACTTCTCCTCGACCGAGTACTTCTACTGGAAGTATCCCGATGAGCCCATCGACATTGCGCAGCTACCTGATCGTGCCTTCGACAACGAAGCCCAGTACGACAAAACTGCGGACTTGATCGCAGATTCGAATAACGCCGTCCATTTCCATCGCGACATCGATGAGCGCTTCAACCAGATTGCGCAGGAGCGCATCGCGGCAAACCCTCTCCGCTACTACGTCCTGCTGCCCGTGGCACGACTAGGGAACATGCTCTTCCATCCCCGCACAGAGCTGCTTCCCTACGATCTGATCTGGTGGCGCTATCGCTGGCATCCTCAGCAGACCTTGATCTCCTGGGCGTTCGCATTGCTGAACCTCGCTTACATCGCGACCGCCGTCTATGCCTGGCCGCGCCTGCGCGCGCTTTCGCCTCCGCTGGCATGGGCGGTAGTGGCCGTTTTCGTTCTGCGATGCGGCCTGCTGCTGACGCTGGACAACTCAGAACAACGCTACACCATGGAGTTCTATCCCCTGTTTTTCTTGCTCATTCCGCTTCTGCTTTTTCGAGCGCTTCCTGCCGATTAGCGGCGCGTGCGGCTCTTCGCTGCCCAGAACTGCTGCAGGATGAAGCTGTCCGTCATGCCCGCGATGTAGTCCGCGACCACGCGCGCCAGCCCTTGCTCCTGTGCCTCCACGACGTACCCGGCGGGCATCCGCTGTGGAGACTCCATGTACCACGCAAAGAGCGTGGAGACCACCTGTGCGGCCTTGTCGTGCTCCGCCTCAAGCGTGTCGCAGGTGTAGAGCGTGTCGTACAGATAACGCTTCTCTTCCAGACGCTGGGCTTCCATCTCGTCGGAGAAGACAGCGACACGCTGCTTGTGGACACGGACGTCTTTCAGAGTCTCCAGACCAGCCTCACGCGCGTTCCTAAGCGTTGTAGCGATCAGGTTCTCCGTAAGCTCCTTCTGCATCCTCTGCAGTGCCTCGTGAAACAGAAATTTCTCTTCAATGCCAGCATGCTCCGCCGCCACGGCGTCATAACTTCTCCGCATGATCGCGATGTGATCGCAGATGGACCCGATCTCAAGCAGGCCGCTCTCCACGCCGTCATCCAGATCCGCCGTGAGGTAAGCGATCTCATCCGCCAGATCGATGATCTGCGCTTCGATAGGGGGCCGGTCCCCTAGAAAATATTCAGCAAGCGCTGGATAGTCGCTGGCGGCGTAGTCGCGGGAGTGCTTGATGATGCCTTCGCGCACACCGAGCGTCAGGTTCAGCCCGCGATGACCTGCGTAACGATCTTCAAAGTGCTCTACGATGCGGAGCGCGTGCAGATTGTGGTCGAACGTTCGGCCATGCTCGCGCAGGCAGGCGTCCAGGGCCCGCTCGCCCGCGTGGCCAAAAGGAGGATGTCCGATGTCGTGCACGAGCGCAAGCGCCTCGGCCAGAACCTCATTCAGATCCAGCGCGCATGCCACTTGGCGCGCAATCTGTGCGACTTCGATGGTGTGTGTCAGGCGCGAACGGAAGTGGTCCGATTCCCTGCTTGTAAAGACCTGCGTTTTCCCAGCCAGCCGACGAAAAGCGCGGGACTGCACAATGCGCTCGCGATCGAACTCGAACGAACGCATCCCACCCAGGCGCTCAGGGTCCTTAAAAGCGCGTACTGTCAGTGGGTCGGAGCTTCCGCCACGCACCCGCAGAGATTGAAGAGATTCACGCATCGAGGATCAGTTTAGCGCGGCCTACTCTTTATGGAGTCGGCCGCACCTTAGCGATACGTACCCTTACGGTGTCCAGTTTGCGATGCACGCGTGCTACATCTTCAGCATCGACGTCCGCCGAGGGCGTCCGAGCATACTCTGCAACGGCACGTTCCCATTGCGTCGCAGCCATCTTGAGTTTGCCCTGCTTCTCGTAGACTTCGCCCAGATGATCGTGGATTGCAGCTTCAGTAGGAAGGCGGCTCTGCGCCTTCAGAAGAAGATCCTCCGCCTGTGCATACTGGCTGGTCTTGAAGTAAGCCCATCCCAGCGAGTCGAGATACGATCCGTTCTGCGGATCGAGCTCAACGGCCCGCTTCAGCAGAGAGATAGACTCCTGCAGCTTCAGGTTGTGATCGGCCAGCATATATCCGAGATAGTTCAGGGCCTGAGCATTGTTCGCATCGAGCGCGAGCACCTTGCGAAACTGCGCCTCTGCTGCGTCATACTGCTTCTGGCGATCGGCCATGGTGCCGCGCAGGAAGTAGATGTAGAGCTTGTCTTCGGGCTTCAGAGTAATCGCTTCCGCCTTGTCCAACGCAGCCGAAGCATCCGACCAGCGCTTCAGGCGAACATCGACCTGTGCCAGCGTGAGATACGTGTCGCGATCGTCTTTGCCATTTAGAAGGGCCTTGATCATTGCAACGCCGCGATCAGCCTGCCCCGTGTCCGCAAGCTGGCCTCCGTACATCCGCTGAATATCACGGTCGGTTGGCAGCGCCTTGTAAGCGGCGTCCGCTGTGGCGGTCGCCTTTGCCATATCGTGTGCATCGCGATAGGTATCGACCTGTCCCTGGTAACCACGCGGTGCAAACTCTCCACCCAGCGCAATCATCTGTGCGTAGGTCTCGATGGCCTGCTGCGTCTTGTTCTGTTCGCGGTACAGCATGCCCAGGCGGTCGAGGAAGATCGCGCGATTGCTACGCTCTGCGTCTGTATAGCTGTTGTCGGTCTTCGCGGCCGTGGTCAGACGGTCCGTGAGAGCCTTCTCTGCGTCGTCGTATCGACCCAACGCATCAAGTGTCAAAGCCTCATTGAATGTCAGCTCTTCAGAATCCGGGACGAGAGCCTTCGCCTTTTTGAGCGTCACCAGGGCTTCGTCGTAGTGGCCACCTCGCCGCTGGATCTCGGCAATCCGCACGTAGCTCTGCGCGTCCTGGGGCTCTGCGGTGACAATCTCCTGAAACTGCTTCAGTGCGTTGTCCATCTGACCGTCCGCCAACAGGGCATTCGCCAGGCCACGCTGCGCATCCAGATTGTCGCTTTCGATATCCAGAGCGCGGCGATAGGCCTCCGCTGCGTTCTTGGGCTGCTTCAACTGGTCGTAGCTCGCTCCCAAAGCAAACTCAATACGGGCCGTGCGGTCGGATATCGGCAGCGAACTCAGCGTCGTCACCACCCGCTGAATGTCACCTTGTTCGCTGTACAGCCGTGCCATATTCAGCAGGGCTTCTTCCGAGTTTGAATCGAGGCCCTGTGCCGCCTTGAACTGCGCCTCGGCCTTCACCGAATCGTGCGCAATCTCATAGAGCTGTCCGAGCAGTAGATGGTTTTCTACGTTATTTGGCTGAAGGCGCACGAGAGTCTCGTACTCCGCCGTGGCCAGTTGCACCATCTGCGTCTGCGCGCTGTTCTGCAGGTTGCCGAGTGAACGATAGTAGATACGCGCCAGCAGCGTGTGGGCGTCCACATCGTTGGGATTCTTTTTGATCTGGTCCTGTGAGACCTGCACCGCCTCGCGGATGCGGCCTACCTTGAAGTACAGCTCTGCCATCCCGTCCTGCAGATAGGTGGAGTCGGGATCGGCCGTCAGCGCCAGCTTGTACTCTTCGATGGCTTGCGTCGCGTAGTCGGAGCGCCCCTGGCTGGTCGCCAGGTCCTCATAGATCTTGGCCAGGCCGTAGTGGTAATAAGACCCGGACCGGTCGGTCGCTGGCTTCACCACGGTCGGTGCGGTGGCTTGGGCCATGGCCGCGGACGCCAACATCAGCGTTCCGCTCACCACACCTGCCGCAAAATTACGGCTTACAGTCGAAGATTTGGACCAACGCATTGAAAACTCCCGCCCCGCAAAAATCATCAGCAGTACTCACCTTCACATAAAGCCTACAGACTTTAGACGGGAAACGGGAGACTCCGGATGCTGCGCATCAGAAATCACCCATGCCGGAAGTGCCGCATCCCTGTAAATACCATCGCCAGACCAAGTTTGTCAGCTGCCGCGATGACCTCCGCGTCCCGAACACTGCCCCCGGGCTGAATAATTGCCGTTGCACCCGCAGCCGCAACCGTCTCCAGACCATCCGCGAAGGGGAAAAACGCGTCCGAGGCCGCAACAGAGCCCTCCATCGGGAGCGTTGCCTTCATCGCGCCAAAACGCGCAGCATCCACACGGCTCATCTGCCCAGCGCCGACGCCGACCGTCTGTCCGTGGCCCTCGTGCGTGCGCGCGTAGACGATTGCGTTCGACTTCACGTATTTGCAGACGATCCAGGCGAACTTCAAAGCGGTCCTCTCGGCGTCCGTAGGAACGCGCTCCGTGACGACCTTCCAATCCGCCGGAGCCACCATGCCATGATCCGCGTCCTGCAGCAGCATGCCGCCGCTGACGTGCTTCATCACACGCGGTGCGCTCCCGCTGGCAATCTCCACCAGGCGAAGGTTTTTCTTCGCCGCAAATCGCTCGATAGCCGCAGGCGAGAACTTCGGTGCAACAATCGCTTCCACGAACAACTTCGCAATCTCCTCCGCCGCTTCCCCATCCACCTCGCGATTGATACCAATCACGCCACCGAACGCGCTCACGGGGTCCGCCGCCAGAGCGTTCTTGTACGCAGCCAGAACGGTATCGCCCGTCGCGGCCCCACAAGGATTCGTGTGCTTGATGATGGCCACTGCCGTCTCATCGAACTCGCGAACCAGGTCCCAACAGGCGTCCAGATCGACGATATTGTTGAACGAAAGCTCCTTGCCCTGTAACTGGCGACCATTGGCAACGCCCGTTCCCGATCCATCGGTGTAAAGCGCCGCTGCCTGGTGAGGATTTTCTCCATAACGCAAGGTCTGCTTCAGCGGGAAGTTCACGCGCAACGAGCTGGGAAACTCGCCCTTGGTCACAAATTTCGCAGGGCTGTGTTCGTCCCCCGTGGGCGCTTCCATGCTCTCCAGGGCATTCGCAATGCCGGTATCGTAAGCCGCCGTGGTCGCGAAAGCCTGTTTCGCCAGACGCCAGCGCGTCTGCAAGGTCAGACCGCCGAGGCTCTCCATCTCGTCAGCCACCAACGCATACTCTGCAACGCTCGTCACAATCGCGACGTCATGAAAATTCTTTGCAGCACTGCGCACCATGCTGGGTCCGCCAATGTCGATATTCTCGATCACTTCGCCAAACTCCACGCCGGGCTTTCCAGCAGTCTTCGCGAAGGCGTAAAGATTCACGACGACCATATCGATGGGCTCAATCGCATGCTCTTCCACCGCAGCGACGTGCTCTTTGTTCCCCCGAATATGGAGAATACCGCCGTGCACCTTCGGATGAAGCGTCTTCACGCGCCCGTCCAGCATCTCGGGAAATCCCGTCAGATCGCTGATATCGCGCACCGTCAGGCCCGCCTCGCGCAACGCCTTCGAGGTTCCACCCGTGCTCACCAGTTCGACTCCCAGCGCATCCAGGCGCTTCGCAAACTCCACCAAACCTGCCTTGTCCGTAACCGACAACAACGCCCGACGCACCGTCCGTAAATCGCTCATATCTTCGATTCTAACGAAGTTGCCGTGGGATACCGCAAAACCCGGGCAACAACTGACCGCGACCTTTCATCTGATCTCGTGTTCATTAGGAACGTAAGACAAATAGGAGTTCCATCATGAAACTGATCAACCGATTCGCAGTAGCAATCCTCGCAACAGGCATGATCGCTCCAGCAGCCCCGGTATTTGCACAGGGCCCCCCGCCTCCAGGATATGGAGATCGCGGCCCCGGTGGTCCCGGCGGGTGGGACGCGCCTCCCTCCCAGTTTGGCCGCGACATTCAGCGGCAGGGATTTCGTGATGGTATCGAAGGCGCACGCAGGGATTTCGAAAATCATCGGCGACCGAACGTGAACAATCGCGATGAGTATCGCAACTATCGCGGACCAGATCGCCGCGGCTACCGCGCTGCCTTTGCCCAGGGCTATCGCGTCGGCGTTCAGCACATGATGGGCGGCGGCGGACGCCCCCGTCCCTACTAAACCAATTCACCAACTCATCCAAAAACGAAAACAGCGGCCGCATCGAATGCGACCGCTGTTTTCTTGTGCAAAAGACGAACCACTAAACCTGATAACTAAGAACTCAAGCTCCCCGTCAACTCGCTTACCTTCGCCACGCCATGCGCTTCGCACCATCTGCGCAGCCCTGTTGCGATCTTCTCCACGGCACGCGGATCGGCATAGCTCGCAGTTCCTACCTGCACGGCCGTAGCCCCCGCCATCAGGAACTCCACGGCATCCTCCGCGCGCAGAATACCGCCCATTCCCACCACCGGAATCTTCACCGCTCGCGCCGCTTCCCACACCATGCGTACCGCAATCGGCTTGATCGCCGGGCCGCTCAGACCCGCCGTTACATTCTTGATGCGCGGCTTGCGCGTCTCGATATCAATCGCCATGGACACGAACGTATTCACCAGACTCACAGCATCCGCGCCGCCCCGCTCTGCTGCCAAGGCCATCGCTCCAATTGACGTCACGTTCGGCGAAAGCTTGACCATCAGTGGCCTGCGCGCAACCGCCTTCACCTTCTGCGTCAGTTCTTCCAGCAATCCGGGATCGGTGCCGAAGACCATGCCTCCATGCCGCGTGTTCGGGCACGATGCGTTCAGTTCGTAGACAGCAATGCCCTCTGCCTCGTTCAATCTTTCAACGACACCGATGCAGTCTTCAATCGTGAAGCCGAAGACATTTGCAAAACACACAGCCCCGCGCAGTTTGCGAATCTCGGGCAGCTTCTTTTCGATGAAAGCTTCTACACCGACATTCTGCAGACCAATCGCGTTCATCATGCCAGCGGAGGTCTCAATCAGCCGTGGAGCCTGATTCCCTTCCATCGGCTCACGCGACAGTCCCTTCGTCACAAAAGCGCCGATCTTCTGCAGCGAAAGAATCTCGTCGAATTCGATGCCATAGCCGAACGTGCCGCTGGCCGCGATCACCGGCGACTGCAACTCCACGCCGGCGATCATAACGCGCATATCGGGAACGCCCGTCTTCTCCATTACTTCACCATCGCGTGCGGAGTCGCGCTCTCTCGCACCCAGGTCGATCCCGCCGCCTCCGGTTTGATCGCTTCGGTCAACACACGCCCTACCGCCGCACTTGGGCGATTGATCCGTAACAGCGAAGCAAACGTCGCCGCGATATCTACCGGTGCGACGACACCGTGGTATGTCCCCGGCACAAAGGCCGCTCCAAAGAGCTCCAGAGGCACATGCCGGTCATAGCTATTCGCGGAAAAGTGTGTCGTCCCCGAACCATGCCATGGGAACTGGTACGGTCCAAAGTTGAGATGGAGCGCCCATCCCACATACGGCGAATAACTGTGGGCCACCAGACGCCCATACTGCGTATCCGGCAAACGTCCTTCGCGCATCTCGCTGCTGGTATAGGCATGCGTTAGCACAGGAACATCCTTCTGTCGCACATCGTGCGCGCCGCCAGCAGGAGTGAATCCCGCAAAGATCTGCGTCAACAGATCGCGAGTCACATTCTCCGCCTCCTCTTCGCGAACGCCAGCCGCCTCAAATGCAGCCTGGTTCAGCAGAAGATAAGGATTATCCATCGTGATCACATACGCGCCCTTGCCCTTGAGCGGCCAGCGCTTCTGCAGGGCTTTTTCCAGAGGCTCCGTGAAGATCGCAGCCTGGAAATCCAGGGCAGGCATGCCCATCGCATCCGCTGAAGCCTGCGACGTCGCCACACCGTGATCGCCGCTCATCGCCACCATCACGTTCTTCAGGCCGACCGTCTTGTCCAGATAGGTAAAAAACTCATCCAGAGCCACATCGGAACCCACCACCAGCGCCTTCTGCGAAGGATCATCCGGTCCAAAAGCATGGCCGTTGATGTCCGTCGAAGAGACCGAGATCGTGATCAGATCCGGAACGCCTGCCGGATTCTGTCCCAGCTTTTCATTCGAGATCAGCGCCTTCGCAAAGTCCAACTGGTAACGAACACTCGCCGTCGTGCGCCCCACGCGCTCATAAAAGCTGAGCCCTGCGGCAACGCCACTTTCGGTACGCGCGCGATCCGCCGCTCCACTGGCATTGAACTCCGTCGCCCAGGCCGGAAGCTGCTTCATCCAGTAGGTTGAAGTCTCCCATTGCCCCGAATCGTGATCGACCCAGAAAGCGCCTTTGGAGGCATGCCCGCTCGTCAGAATCGCCGCGCGATCCTTCATGGAAACGCCGTAGACGCGAGCTCTCCCACCCGTAGCCAGCACCAGCTCATCGCCCAGCGTGCTCGCCAACTCGCGTTGGGGAGAAGCTCCCGTCAGGTCTTTTGCCCCCGCAGGCGCGCCCACCAGCGTATAGCGTTCATCCGCAACCGAACTCACCTGCCGCAACTTGCCATCCGCTCCACGCTCAAACCACTCGTTCAGAGGGATGCCGTGTCCATCCGTATAGGCCCCTGTTCCGATGGTCGAGTGTCCCGCCGCCGTGATCAGGTTGGCATAGTCGTAGTAGCAGTCCGTAAAGTGCGCCCCCTGCTTCAAAAACAGGTTCCAGCCGTTCTTTGCCTTGAAGTCCGCTCGATAGCGGTCCAGAAAGTCGCCGCGAAACTGGTCGAAGACCAGGACCACCACAAGCTTCGGTTTGCCGTCATATGCGTCCGCACGTGCCACCGCGGAACACAACGCTACCGCTGCTACCACCAACCACCGCTGAAGGAATCGCATACTCCCATGCTAACCGAGGCTTAGAAACCCGTTACGATAGAAGACGTATGCTTGATCTCGTTTATGTGCGGTCCAACCTGGCCGCCGTTGAAGAAAAACTCCGCTCCCGCAAAATGGATCCTGCCTCCGTCCTCGGGGACTTCGCGTCCATCGATACGGAGCGCCGTGAGGCCATCACCCGCCTCGAAAGCTTGAAGGCCCAGCGCAATCGCATTGCGGAAGAGGTCGGCAAAAAGAAGCGCTCCGGCGAAGACGCCACAGCGCTGATGGACCAGACCCGCGCCCTCAAGGACGAGGCAGAAACCCTCGAAGCCGCCGCGGCCCAGGCCGATCTGCGCCTCCAGACCATCCTGCAGGCGATTCCGAACCTGCCGCACGACTCCGTTCCCGTGGGCAAGGACGAGCACAACAACGTCGTCGAAAAGACCTGGGGTGAGATCCCAACCTTTGACTTCGCCCCCAAATCGCACTGGGAGATCGGCGAAGCCCTCGGCATCCTCGACTTCAATCGCGCCGCCAAGATCTCCGGCTCACGCTTCGTCGTTCACTTCGGCGCAGGCGCCCGCCTGGAACGCGCGCTCGCGAACTTCATGCTCGACCTACACACGCGCCTGCACGGATACACAGAAGTGCTGCCGCCGTTCATGGTCAACTCAAAATCGCTCTATGGCACTGGCCAGCTTCCCAAGTTCGCCGAAGACCTCTTCCACTCCGACGACAAAGGCCCCTACGTTCCCGGAGAGTTGCAGGACAACGACCACTGGCTCATTCCCACGGCGGAAGTTCCCGTGACCAACCTCCTCCGCGACGAGACGATCGACGAGGTCAAGCTCCCCATCAGCTACTGCGCCTGGACGCCCTGCTTCCGCAGCGAGGCCGGAAGCTATGGCAAAGACGTGCGCGGCATGATCCGCCAGCACCAGTTCCAGAAGGTCGAACTCGTCAAATTCGCCACGCCCGCCGACTCGGAGTTCGAGCACGAAAAGCTCACGCGGCACGCGGAAACAGTTCTCGAACTGCTCAAGCTTCCCTATCGCCGCATGCTCCTCTGCACAGGAGATATGGGCTTCTCCTCGGCCAAGACCTACGATCTTGAAGTCTGGCTGCCCGGACAGAACCTCTACCGTGAGATCAGCTCCTGCTCGAACTTCCTCGACTTCCAGGCGCGTCGCGCGAACATCCGCTTCCGCTCCCCTGCAGCGAAGAAATCCGAGTATCTCCACACCATTAACGGCTCCGGCCTCGCCGTCGGTCGCACGTACCTCGCTGTGCTGGAAAACTACCAGCAGGCCGATGGAACCGTCCGCATTCCAGAGGTCCTCGTACCCTACATGCACGGCGACACCGTCATCACACCGGAGGCGAAATAAAGAATGCTTCGCACCCTGCGCAACTACGTCTTCTGGGCCTACGAACGCGGCTCGCTGCACTACGACATCATGGTCACGGCGATCCTTCTCTTCATCTTCATCACGCCGCATCTCTGGAACTACAACGACCGCCCCGTCTTCCATCTGCCGTCGCAGGTCATGGTGGATAACGACGGATCAGGCGAGCTCGTTTACCAGGTCCGCGCCACCGATGTACAGAAGGAAACGGCCATCACCGGCAGTACGGATCTCGCGCTCCGCCATATCATCGAACCGATTGCTGGCGATGTCAGCATCGAGCGCTACGAGATCGTCCCCGGCACCTCGGACAAACAGCCCATGGCCTACAAAGTCTGGGCGCATCGCTAACCCAGCACATCCATCCCGCGCGGAACCGTGTCTAACCAAACGTATGAAAAAACTTCTGCTCGTCCTCATCGCCTGCGTCACCCTCTCCGCCCACGCGGCGAACTCTCCTGACCTCGAAAAAGTCCTCCGTCAGCTCGACGCCGCCAGCACAAAGTTTCAGTCCACCGAAGCCGACTTCAAATGGGATTTCTATGAGCGCGTTGTACGGGATACGACTTCGCAAAGTGGAGATCTGTATATTCAGCGCAAGAGCGGGCAGATTGAGATGGGGGCCGTTGTTAAATCTCCCGGTCGCAAAGTCTTAAGCTTTCACGGGAATTCCCTCGATATTTACGATGACTCGATCAAACAGACAAGGCATGTCGATGCAGGGAAAGACCGCGCGCAAGTCGAAAGCTTCTTGACCTTGGGCTTTGGTGGCAGTGGCAAAGACCTTGAGCGCGCATGGGACATCACTTTCCAGGGTTACGAGACCATCGATAACATTCCGACCGCGAAGCTTGACCTCGTGGCGAAGGACGCGGGTACCCGCAACAACTTCTCGCACGTCACCATCTGGGTCGATCCCACACGCGGCATCTCCCTCAAGCAGATCTTTGAAACGCCTTCGCACGACACACGCACGAACATCTACACGAACATCCGCTACAACCAGAAGGTCAACACCAAGCCCTACAACCTGCCGAAGCAGTAGCGAATCGAGGTTACGTAGCTCGACGGTTGCTGATGAGGAGCTGCAAAACCATAGTTCAGCATGTCTTCTGGACTTTAAGCACATTCGACGGCGGGTAATCATGCGTGGGAAGAGCGTTTCTCAGTACCATTGCCCCTCTAGAATTTAGAGGGGCGTGCTTGGAGGCGAATCAGGATGCTATCCGGCAAATTAGCCGTTGTCTTCAGCGCAATCGGTGTCACAATAGTCTTCTCCTGCTTCATCGGAAACTGGATGAAACCTCGGCTCCACAATATTGCGGAACTGACTCCCGATCGCCAGTACGGAGAGCCGAATCGTTAGCACCCCTTCAGCAAGGTCCGATGATTCAACGAGTCCAACCACATTAGCTACTTTGCGGCCTGAAAGCCGATCATCCCAAGACGTGCAGCTCGTTGATTCCCAAGCATCGAAGACAAACGAGAAGCGAACATCGCTGAAACGCCGCATTGCACTGCGCATTTGGTGTTTCCCTTTGAGTTTCCGCTCGTCCTCACGCTTGAAGTAATACGGACCCTGAAGAAAAACGAAGTCTCCCTGCTGTGCGATCGCTCCCAGGCTTGACTTATCCAGCGCATTCGAGACATCAGTTACTCGAATCTTTCTTAAAATGGCTTTAATCAAATCCGACATATAGCCGTACAATTCAAGGCCGCCTTCGTGTTCATACGAGTACATGTCGTTATCTCTACCTGTGTCTCCAATCTTAGGTGACCCGCTGGGTGTAATTCGTGACTGCGCCAAGGCTGAGTCATAATACGGTGATTTTGTGGGATCGATACCCAACTGGTGCGCCAGTCGTAATATCCGATTGTGATTGAAATAGTCCCAGTGTCCGCCAGGAATGCTAGACAGTCTGACCAGTGCCCGGGAATCAGCCTCTGCAACTTTTTTCTCCCAGTCATCTTTCATTGCAATCAGGGCTTCAGAAGTCAGATTCTTCCCAAGATCTCGCGTTGTGTGAGCTTCTCCGTGACAGTTTAGGCACAGGACTATCAGGTTCTCTTCAGAATGATCTTTGCTGCTCGCGTATTGTGCTATGTGGTGAATGGTGATGTTCTTGCTAATCTCATGACAAAAGGAGCAGGTCATCTTGCTCTTAACGAAGAGACGGTGGACGACTTCCGTAGGAATGGGAGGCCTTCCGGTCTTGTTCAGTGATGAGATCACTGAATCAGAGAGACCGAGTGAAGCCATCTCTTCGTGTTTGAGTTTCTTGACTTTAGAAACGGTTTTTCCTGCGTCTACAAGAGATGTAGCGGCAAAGAGATTCAATCCGTGGCCGACCCAAGCGTTGACGCTCAACTGACGCCTATTCAACTTCTGTTCTGGCATTTCAAAAGTCTAGCGGAGTTCGTGAGCACATTTGAGAGTTTCGTTAAGACGAGACCGCCCATCGGAACACATATCCGATCGAACCCACAGCGAAGACGTTGTCCAGCGAATGGCCCACAGATCGCTAATTTGGGTACCGCAAAGTCGCTTCTCGTCAGCGATCCACATAAAATGAGCGCTCGTCAGCCGATTCGCTAAGACTCTCAGTCAGGGCTACTGCACCGACCCCACAGGCCTGAGCTTCCTTAGCTCCAACGCACACGCAATCGCATTCAGCGCCGTGAGCTTCAGGTTGTCCGCTGTCATCCATAGCCAGAAGCGCGTCGCCACTGCCGCTTCAGCAGGCTCAGCAGTCACCCGCACCAGCACATCGCGTTGCCCTGCCGCGCTGAGATTGCTCGGCGGGTCCACATCGTCCATCACCACATCGATCTGGTCGCAGGCCAGCGCGGCCTCTACCTGCTCCTGGCTCGCCGGTTCCTGTAGCTCGACCATGACTGACAAGGCGTAGCCGTGAAAGACCGGCACCTGGATCACGGTCAGAGCCAACTCCGGAAATGTCTCTCCGCCGATGGCTGCATAGTGCCTTCGCACGCGCTGCGCCGTTGTAGAGAGCTTGACCTTTGACTCTTCTCCGAAGACTGGCAACAGATTGAACGCCACCTGCGCATCGTACTCATCCTTGGGTATCTGCTGAAAAGACAGCAGATTCACCGTCTGCTGATGCAGCTCATCCATTGCCGCTCGCCCGTGCTCGCTCGCAGGCTGCATCACGGTTGCGGCGAGAGAACGCACCTTCAAAACTTCCTGCATCTGCTTCGCGACGAGACCAAGCATCACGGCCACGGGATGCGCACTCACCACACCGGGCGTCTTCAGATCCGGCTTCGTCGTGGCATCGTCCTGCACCCACGGAGACCTCACCAGAACGCCTTTTTCCCCTTCGAGAGCATAGGTCGTATCCACGATACTCGCGCCCCATCTACCCGCGTCGCGCCAGTGCCGCAACGTCGCTTCGGGATCTCCAGCAAAGAAGACAAAGTCCATGCCCTCGAAGGCCGCTGGCTCCATCTTCTGCACGAAGGTCACCTCGTCGGCGACCGTCTCCAACTGCCCTGCGGCATCGCCCTCATCCAGCAGAATCACCGTAGCGGTCGCAAGCACGCTCTCCTGCAACTCCTCGGCGAGTTCTTTCCCCACGAGCGAAGACGCTCCAGCAATGCCTACGCGCTCTAACTTTTTTGCCATCTTTTCCCCAATTCAATTTGTTCGCGGAAGGATCTCAGCTCGCGGAGTTGTCCACGGCCCGTCGAGCACGCGAAGCCTTGGCCTGCGAAGCATACATCAATCGCGCCCACAGGCCGCTCACCATGTACGCCAGGGCGACAACGATCAGCACATACTCTGACCATTTCACCAGCAGCACACAGAGCACCACCAGCACGATGAGCAGGCGCATCGGCTGTCGGCTCTCGACGCGAATCTCCTTCGCACTCCAGAACCGCCAGCGGCTCACCATCAGGAACCCGGCAAACAAGACAAGCCCCAGCCACACCAGGGAGATCCATGGATTATCGATCGGCGCACCGTTGAAGCAATGCACCACACTTACAACCACGCCCGCCGCCGCCGGAATAGGCATGCCGACAAAATACTTCCGTCCCGGACGCCCCGGGTTCTGCGGTTGAGGGTTCACCATCACGTTGAAGCGCGCCAACCGGCACGCGCCGCAGATCAGGAACAGAAAGCAGACGAAGACGCCGATCTCGATCATCTTCTGGCGGAAGATCAGATTTCCCCCCACCGGCAGCATGCGGAATCCCCAGACATACGCGAGGACAGCAGGAGCCACGCCAAAAGTAATGACATCGGCCAGCGAATCCAGCTCCTTGCCGAAGTCGCTCTCCGTGTTGGTCAGTCGCGCAATCCGCCCGTCGAGCGCGTCGAATGGCACGGCCAGCGCGATCGCAATCGCGGCTCGGTCAAAGTATCCGTAGTCGCTCGCAGTTCCCTGCAGGCTCTGCGTGATCGCGTAGAAACCTGCCGCGATATTGCCAGCCGTAAACAGGCTGGGAAGCACATACATCCCTCGGCGCGGCCGTGGCTTCGTGCTGACGACATCCGCCACGCTTAAGCTCCAGCCTGCGGAAGTACGGCAAGCACCGTTGCCCCGCCCTTCACGCGGTCGCCTTTCTTCACCTGCAACGCAACGGACTCGGGCATCAGAATATCCACGCGCGATCCAAACTTGATGAGGCCGACTCGCTCTCCGCGCTTCACATGGTCACCGACCTTCACAAAACAGACGATCCGGCGCGCCAAAAGACCCGCAATCTGCTTGATCACAATCTCATGCGTTCCGCTGTCCATCACAATCATGTTCTGCTCGTTCACCACCGCGGAATCCTGTCGCATGGCATTTACAAACAAACCCTTGCGATACGTCACTTGGCTAATGACTGACTCGCTGGGCGCACGATTTACATGCACGTCAAACACATTGAGAAAGATGCTCAACTTGAGCCGTGTGCCCTGCGCAGTCTCTACGAAATCCACCTCGTGGATCTTGCCGTCGGCGGGAGAGACGATCTGTCCCGGTCCCGAAGGGATCGCCCGATTTGGATCGCGAAAGAACCAGAGAAAAAAACAAGCCAGCACCACTGGCACAATCGCAAGGCCGGTCGATCCAGTCATCACCCGAAGAGCGACCGCCACTGCAAGAAATCCAAGGCCGTAAAAATATCCGTCTTTTACCATGTCTTCGCCATGATACAGGCGCACCGCCTGCTATCGGCTAACGTCCGTCCGTAGCATCAAAATTGCGTCTTCCAGAGGCTGTGAGTAGTAATCACCCCGGAAACCCACATCTTCAAATCCCAGCGCAGCATACATCGCCCGGGCCGCCGCATTGGACTTGCGAACCTCCAGCCGAACCTCGCGGACAGAGAGCCTGCCCAGAAACCACTCGCTCAGGGCACGCCCTACGCCCTGCCTGCGATAGGCCTTCGCCACCACAACGCTCTCCAGATCCGCCTCGAATCCGGGCAGCAGGACACGTCCGCAAACGAAGCCAGCGAGAACACCCTCGATCTCCGACACGCCGGAGATGCCCACCTCGACCAACACGCGATACTCCGCATCCAACCAATGCGGCGCTTCTTTCGCCTCTGTGGCAAGCTTCCGCATCGCTTCGATATCCCCTGGAACCGCCCGCCGAATCAAGATCTTGCCCTCAACGCGATCTCCGCATCCGGAATGCGGAGATAATTGGCGTCCAGCAACGCCACATCGGAAAACTCACCCTTCGCCGCTGACTCGTATGCCGCCCGAACGAGTGCGGCGACATCCGGCAGATTAACCCACTCGCCCGCACCGCGCAGAACCTCTTCCCCGACCACCACATGTCCTCTCAGCGCTTCGGCCTCCGCGCGCGAAAACATCGCTTCGGGCAGACCCTCGCCACCGACGTACACATCGCCACGACCAGCATCCAGCCAGGCCACCGCACCACTCCCCGCCAGGCTGGCCATCAAATGCAGACGCGAAACACCCACCACCGGAATCCCCAGACCTTCGGCAAGCCCCTTCACCGCTGCCACACCGATACGCACCCCTGTGAACGAGCCCGGTCCCGTCATCACCGCCAGAAGATCCAGCGCCGATACTGCAATGCCAACCCCCGCAAGGCACTCCCGCACAGACAGCATCAGGCGCTCCTGCGTCTCCCGCCCGGGAAGACTCCGCCGCGCCACGACCTCTCCGTCGTGCGCAACGGCGACACTGCCCTCCGCTCCACACGTATCGACTGCAAGCATCCATTGCATGCGTCGATCATAATCTCGGAGAGGTTTCTACGGATGCTTGGATCCAGGAGCCAGATTGGGATCGGGCGTTCCGTCACCCTTCGCAGGTGCTCCACCCGTCTTCGGGTAGTACCCGGTGCGTGTGCGCACCTCAAGCCTGTTATATCCCTTGGCCTTCGCGTCCACATGCACCTGGCGATATCCACCCAGAGCTGCAGCCTTCGTCGACCGATACGAGATCGTGTACTGCTGGCGAATGTCCTGCGCCACCTCGGCGGCGATGCTGTCCACCTCGCTCAGTTTGCGCGGAAAGTACGCCAGGCCACCCGTCTGCGCCGCCAGCGTCTCCAGTACGCGGCGCGCATGGCGGCTCTCGCTCTTGTTGCTATCCGGACCGAAGAGCAGGCCGACGCAGTAGATCACCGGCCCGTCCAGCTCCTGCACGCGCCGGATCGCATCCTCAAGGGTCGACCCGGATGCGTTATCGTCTCCGTCGGTCACGAGCAGCAAAACCTGCTTCGGCAGCTTTGCGTTTTTGGCCAGATAGTCGGCGCTGGCGACGACGGCGTCGTAGATCGCCGTTCCGCCGCTTGCCTTCACGTAACCCAGACCGTCTTCCAGCTTCTTCACATCGCTGGTGAAATCCTGATCGATGAACGCCTCATCGGAGAAGTCCACAAGGAACGCCTCGTCCTTAGGGTTCGACAGACGGACGAAGTCCAGAGAAGCCTTTCCGACGGCCTCGCGCTTGTCATACATCGATCCGGAACTGTCGATCAAAATACCCAGCGACACCGGGAGATCTTCATGCCGGAAGCTGGCGATCGTCTGCGGAACGCCATCTTCAAAGACGTGGAAGGCGTCCTGGGTCAGCGTCTGCACCGCGCGCCCGTTCTCCAGCACGCTTGCATTCAGACGAACTTCTCCGACCTCCGCCCGCAGGGTATAGCGTCCTCCCGCAGCGCGCTCCACCGTCCGCGCACCCTGCGCGGCAGGAGGTGCCGGTGCCGTCTGAACCACGGCGTCGCCATCCGGCGATGGCACCGGGTCGCGGTCCACCGATAACGAGGGCTGTTGCCCCCACATACTTGTAGCGAGGAAAAAGACACCCGCCGCACAGCTCCACCCTCTACTCCGACGGTGCATAGTACCCCTGGCGATTATGTACAGACAAAGGCGGCAGACCTGCCGGCGCATTCATCTTCACCTTCAATTTACGCCAGTTACCATCATGGCGAAGGTCCGTAGGCTTGAAACCGAGCACATATTCGTTCCTCAGCTCGGCGCTGATACGCGCCGCAATATCACCCAGCTCGTCCGCATCCGCCACACGAAACATCCGTCCACCGGTCATCTCGCAGATATCCATCAACAGCGCCGGTCCGCTCTTCTCCTCGGGCGTAGCGGCGTAGATATCGAAGATGCCGATCGAGTAGATCTGCGTATCGCTTTCTCGCACAGCCCGCCGCAGCTCGCTCTCCACATACCGGCTGCGATTGTCGCCACCGTCCGAGATGATCAGCAGCGCCTTGCGCTCGTACTTGGCGTCCTTCAGCTTGTTCAACCCCAAGTAGGCCGCGTCGATCAGAGCCGTACGCCGCTCCGGGCGCAGCATCACCATCCGCGCATCCACATCGTCCACGTTGGAGGTGTAATCGACGATCACCGCAGGCCTGTCGTTGAATGCCACCACGAAGAACTCATCCTGTGGGTTAGACGTACGCATGAACTCGCTCAGCGCCTTCCGCGCACGCCCGAACTTCGACATCATGCTCCCGCTCAGATCGAAGACGATCCCTATACTCACCGGCGCATCATCCGTGGAAAAGGTCTTGATCGTCTGCGGCTGATTGTTCTCATAAAGATAAAAATTGTCGCGTTCCAGCCCGGTCACAAGGCGGTTCCGGTCATCCGTCACTGTCAGGGGAACCAGCACCAGGTTCGACTCCACACGGATCGTCCGTGTCGGGTGCGAAGTGGCGTCCCGCGCCGCATTCGGACCCTCCGTTACCTCGGGCTTAGCCACCGGTTTTGGAGCCGGTTGCGACGTCTGGACGTTCCCCAGGGGATTCTCCTGAGCGTAGACCGCCCGGCACTCCAACACGAGAAAAGACACCAGAAACGGAAGCGATAGAGCCGTGAGAGACAGACATCGATGCCGCATAATGACCTTTAAGACGCCCCATGGAACGAAACAGAAGCCTGCTGCGGCCTCGCTCCACCCATCCGCAGCAGTCCTTGCGCGCCGTGCGCAACCAGGAATCAGAGTCGAAGAGTACACCTCATTCGCAGGATTCCGATAGCAGTTCTGTAAACATCCCGCGCAATGTACTCGCGGCGTTACTCGCAGCCACCTGCGGCATAGCGATTGTGCCCGGTCTGCTGGCTCTCAATGGCCACGACGGCCTGGTTTTCCTCCTTGAGGACAGGGTTTCAGGGCGCTCATTTCGTTGCAGGGGTTTCATCTTGTGAACAAACTCGCCCTCGCAGGCCTGCTTCCGCCTGTCACCCCGCCAAACGCTTCCGCCAGATCTCCGCCGCCGCTGGACACGTACAATCGAGGCAGACCAGAACCTGGAGATCAGACCCACCAGATGCGTATCTACCCCTTCCGCGCCCTTCGTTACGACACGTCCAAAGTAGCCCTTGAGCAGGTCGTGACCCAGCCCTACGACAAGATCTCCCCCGCCATGCAGCAGGCCTACTACGACGCCAGCCCCTATAACCTCATCCGCGTCATCCTCGGCAAAAAGTTCGACACCGACACAGAAGCAGGCCCCAACGTCTACACACGCGCCGCCGACTCCCTCAAGGAGTGGCGCAAAGAAGCAATCCTCGCGGAAGAGTCCGAGCCTGCCGTCTACGGCTACGCCCAGCGTTACACCGTTCCCGGCACCACTGAAGTGCGCGAGCGCCGCGGCTTCATCTGCCTCGGACACCTCTACGACTACGCGGAGAAGGTCGTCTATCGCCACGAGCAGACGCTCTCCAAGCCGAAGTCCGACCGCCTGAATCTCTTCAAGGCCACACGCACCTACTGCGAACAGATCTACATGCTCTACAGCGATCCATCCTTCTCCGTGGAGAAGCTCATCTTCGGCAACGCGACCGGCCATGCCACCACGCCGCCCGACCAGTCCGTCACGGACGAGTACGGCGTCGTGCACATGCTCTGGAAGGTCACCGATCCGCAGATCCTTAACCTCGTCGTCGGCGCCATGGCCGATAAGAAACTCATCATAGCTGACGGCCACCACCGCTACGAGACCTCTACCGCCTATGCCCGCGAGCGCGCTGCGGAACTCGGCGTCAGCGACACGACGAAGAGCTTCGAATCGCCCTCCAACCGTGCCGACGAAGGCCACGCCCAGCTGCCCACGCCTCCCTTCCCGGAAGCCGCGATGATGATGACACTCGTCAATATGGACGCCCCCGGCATCACCATCCTGCCCACACACCGTCTCGTTGTCGAACTCAAGGACTTCTCCGTCGCCGCCTTCCTCGAACGTGCCAAGCCCTTCTTCGAGATCTCAAAACTTGAGACGACCGCCAAGAGCTCAGGCAAGACCGATGAAGAGTCCCTGGAAAGCGCGAACGAACTCCTCGCTCCGCTTAACGCCACCGAGGGTGTAGCCATGATCGCCGCTACCGCAGAGGGCAACTATCTCCTCAAGGCGAACGCCGATGCTATCTCCAAGGCGCTCTCCAGCATCAGCGAGAAGCAGCGCCAGCTCGATGTCGTGCAGCTCCACGCACTCGTCCTCGAACAGCTTCTGGGCCTCACGCAGGAGTCGATCCGGAACCAGGAAAACCTCCGCTATCTCCGCTCCGCCTCCGACGCGGTCGCAAAGGTCGCCAGCGGTGAAGCGAACGTCGCTTTTCTGATCAAGCCGGTCACGCTCGACCAGCTCCGTGATGTCTCGCTCGCGCTTGACGTCATGCCGCAGAAGTCCACGGACTTCTATCCGAAGCTGCTCTCAGGCCTCGCCTTCTATGCGCTGGACTAAAGTCGCTGCGGCTGGAATCACCTCTGCCACCATCTGGGCCGTCATGGCCCAGGTGGCAGTGCAGACGCCATCGCCTGCGCCACCGCATCCTCGGCCCGTGATCTTTCTCGACCCCGCCCACGGTGGCGCGGACGGCGGAGCCAAGGTCGGCGACAGCGTTCTGGAAAAGGCCGTCACGCTCGAACTCGCCAGCCGCATCCGTCCTCTGCTCTCAGCGCGCGGCTTCGATGTCCGCATGACCCGCGACGGCGATCCCACGCCCACACCCACGACCGATCAGCGTGCTGGTCTTGAAAATCAGGCACACCCCGCAGCCTGCATCATCCTGCACAGCGCCCCCACCGGGACGGGCGTACATATTTACACCTCCGCTCTTTCAGAGGCCACGACCGCCGTAGCTCCCGCCAATGCCATCGTTCCCTGGGATGAAGCGCAATCCACCTACATCGCCAGCAGCCTTCGTCTCTCCTCCGAGATCTCTACAGCATTCTCGCGCTCGCAGATTGCAATCTCCTCAGGGCGCACGTGGATGCCGCCGCTGGATAATCTCCTCTGTCCAGCCGTTGCCATCGAAATCGCGCCGCTGAACGCCGACGGCAGCAAGCCGCCTACAGACGCGGGCTACCAGCAGCGCGTCGCAGAAGCTATCGCGGGCGCAGTGCTCTTCTGGCACGGCAAGACCGATCCCACCACGGGAGCGGCGCAATGATCTCCCGCTATCAGCGCATTCTCTTCTGGATCCTCGTCGGCAGCTCCGTCTTCATGGCCGGATACCTGATCTATCTGCATCAGCGCGTGCGCTCCACCGCAGGCACCGAAGGCGACGACACGCCGATCGCCGCACCGGCCTCCTCGCAGGCCGAGAGCATCACCTTCGCCCTCGCGCATGATGCCGACGGCACCATCACCAACACGGAGCTCTCCGTCGCTCTGCCCGGCGAGTCCGCCGTTCGCGCACGCGCTCTCGTCGAACGTCTCCTCTCCGACGATGCCCTCCCGCGCTCCGAGCATCCTTTACCTGGCGGCATCGCGGTCGAAGACGTCTACCTCGTCAACCTTCCCCTCACCGCGCCGCAGCGCACAGGCGGCGAAAGCCTCGGCGTCCCCCAGCTTCCCACGAAGGCCGAAGACGCCGATCCCATGACCCACGCCTCCGGTCAACTGGCCGTCGTGAACCTGCGCGGCTCATGGGCCGACGCCCACCCCTCCGGCATTGAGACTGAGACGCTCACGGTGCTCTCCATCATCGGCACCCTTCACGCCAACCTGCCGTCGATCAGCTACGTCCGCTTTCTTGTCGATGGCCAGCAGAGGGCCACGCTCGCGGGCCACATCGATCTCGCGCGCACCTACCGCAGCGTCGACACCGCCAACGCAACACATCCGTAGCCAACTCCCGCTGCATCCAATCGGCCATGGAAAACTTTCTTCTCGGCGGCGATCTTCCCATCAATCGACTCGGCTACGGCACCATGCGCCTCGTGGGCGATGGAGCGTGGGGCGAACCCCGCTCCCGCGAAGAGGCGCATAAGGTCCTTCATCGCGCCCTTGAACTCGGCGTGAACTTCCTCGACACAGCAGATGCCTACGGCCCCGATATCGCCGAAGATCTCATCGCGGAAGCACTTTACCCCTACGCAAAAGATCTCATCATCGCCACCAAGGGAGGCATCACACGCCAGGGGCCTGCGAAAGCCGCGCCCTGCGGACGTCCCGAATATCTACACCAGTGTGTAGAGATGAGCCTCCGCCGTCTCAAGCTCGAACGCATCGACCTCTATCAACTGCATCGCATCGATCCCCAGGTGCCCGCGGAAGAATCCCTTGGCAAACTCGCCGAACTGCAAAAGCAGGGCAAGATCCGCCACATCGGCCTCTCCGAGGTCACGGTCGAACAGATCGAACACGCCCGCACCATCGTTCCCATCGTGAGCGTGCAGAACAAGTACAACCTCACCGAACGCAAACACGAAGCCGTTCTCGACTACTGCACAAAGAACAACATCGCCTTCATCCCCTGGTATCCCGTGGCGGCTGGCTCGCTCGCGAAACCCGGAGGCGCTCTGGACAGCTTCGCGCACGAGCGCAATCTCACGCTCAGCCAGATCTCCCTCGCCTGGCTCCTGCAGCACTCGCCCGTGATGGTGCCCATCCCCGGCACCTCCTCCATTGCCCATCTGGAAGAAAATGTCTCGGCCCGAACCATCACACTCTCCGAAGAGGACATGGACGTCCTCGAACTCATCGCCGACACCCAGCGTTCCTAGCCACCTCGTGCCCCATTCTTTCGCGGCCTTTGCGAAAGAATGGGTTCGCTGAGCGCACACCTGATCCATCAAGAAAACCAAACCGGGTGCCCCATGTCCCGCTTTTGGGACATGGGATATGCGCAAAGCGCATCCTTCGCTCGAAGAGCGACCAGGAACCTCTAAACCCCACCAAAACGATAAACTCAGTCCATGCCTTTCCTCCTCAAAACAGAACCAAATAAATACTCCTTCGACAACCTCCTCCGCGACGGCGAGACCATCTGGGACGGCATCGCCAACAACCAGGCCCTCCTGTATCTCCGCGGCATGAAAAAAGGCGAAAAGCTCGTCGTCTATCACTCCAACATCGGCAAAGAAGCCGTCGGTACGGCGAAAGTCGTCAGCGTAGACGCCAGCAATCCCAAAGATCCAAAGGTCATCATCAAACCGGTCAAGGCCCTCAAAACTCCGAAGTCCCTCGCCGACATCAAGGCCGCGGGCGTCTTTACAGACTCCATCCTCTTCCGCCAGTTCCGTCTCTCCGTCGTTCCCATCACGGACGAGCAGTACGACTGGCTGGTATCCTGACAGACGGAATCAGCCGGAAGGAATCAGAGAAACCATGATCGATCTCAAAGGAAAAGTCGCCGTCGTCTTCGGCCTCGCCAACAAGCGCTCCATCGCCTGGTCCATCGCCCAGAAGCTCAATGAGGCTGGCGCGCGCGTCGCCATCTGCTACCAGAGCGAACGCCTCGCGCGTGAAGCCGAAGCCCTCCTCCCGGAACTCAACGACGCCAAGGCCTTCCAGTGCGATGTCTCCGTGGACGCCGAAATCGACAATGTCTTTGAGCAGCTCAAGGCCACCTACGGCAAGCTGGATATCATCGTCCACTCTGTCGCCTTCGCGCCCGCGGACGCCATCAAGAACGACTTCCTCGAAACGAAACGCGAAGACTTCCGCATCGCCCTCGACGTCAGCGCCTACTCACTCATCGCCGTCGCGCGCGGTGCAGCCCCGCTCATGACCGACGGCGGCTCGATCCTCACGCTGACCTACTACGGCTCCACGAAGGTCTTCCCCAACTACAACGCTATGGGAGTCGCCAAGGCCGCCCTGGAAGCCACGGTGCGCTATCTCGCCGCATCACTCGGCAGCAAGAAGATCCGCGTCAACGCCATCTCCGCAGGCCCGATCAAGACGCTCGCCGCACGTGGCATCGGGGACTTCACCAAGATCCTCAATGCTGTGGAGGAGCGCGCACCGCTTCATCGCAATGTGGAGACCGCCGAAGTCGGCAACGCCTCCCTCTTCCTCGCCTCCGACCTTGCCAGCGGCATCACCGGCGAAGTAACCTTCGTCGACTGCGGATACAACGTTACCGGGCTCTAAAACTCGCTTCCTTCTTTCGTCCCGCAGCGAAGCGGGGATCTGACGTCCCTCGCTTCGCTCGCACAAAGATGACATTGCCTTGACAACAAGGAAGTGAAGCCGGTCTAGGCTAAAGCTCTGCTTTGGCCCCGCATAAGAAAATTCGAAGTCTGCAGGCAGCCCGAGGTCTAGCAGCCTGCATGGTGGTCGTCTGCCATGCAGCTTTCTTCGTCGGGTACGACCCCTCCCTTTGGCATCAAACCGCCCTCTTTCTATGGCTACACGGAGCGAATTTGGGAGTTCAGCTCTTCTTCGTTCTCAGCGGCATGGTGATCTTTTCCGCTCATCGAACAGACATCGGCCACCCCACAAAGCTTCGAGCTTTTCTATGGAAGCGGTTCAGGAGAATCTATCCCCTCTACTGGATTTTCTTCCTCGCCACCGTCTTGTGGCACCATTCTGTTTCCAGTTCAAGTGACAGCTACCAAAGAGACCCGTGGGTCATTGCCTCGGGAGCAGTGCTCTTCCATCTGTTTTCAACGGAAACGAATATGGTCGTCGCATGGACCTTATTTGATGAAGTCATGTTTTATCTCTGTTTTTCAACTCTATTGATCAATAAGAGGTTGGGCGCAATGATTCTGGCGGCTTGGGTCTCCGCTTCCTTCTTCTTTCTGTTTCACTCCGGATCCTATTGGCCCGTTTTCTTTGCGCCCGATCATATTCTCTTCGCGCTTGGGATGCTCGTTGCATGGCTCTTGGAGAAAGGCTCCATCCTTCAACCAAGGGTGGTTCTTTTCACAGGCGTGACCATTTTTTTCATCTGTGTGGTCATATTGGGGCACTTGACGAACGGAACTACTGTTCGTTTATTTGCCGGTCTCGGGGCTGCATGTGGATTGCTGGGGGCAGTAAATCTGGAGCGTCGCGGCGAGTGGCTTATGCCAAGCTGGATAGTGCTCCTGGGCGACGCGTCGTATTCCATCTATCTGGCACACTTCATGGTCGTCTCCACGATTGCCCACTTCGTATTTCGCCATGTGCACTACCTGCATGTCCCCAATCTGGTCTGGATGGCGGCTCTTGTATTTTCCGGTGTTGGAGCAGGTTTGCTCACCTACATTCTTATCGAGCGTCCGTTGCTCAGGAACCTCAGTAACCGAGATTGGTTCTCCAACTAACGCGTTATATTTATCTCGCACTATGTCTTTGTCATCCCGCAGCGAAGCAGAGGGATCTGCTATCCTCCGCCACTCCCTTCACGAGCCCACGTCCATGAAAATCTCCGATATCCTTCTCCTCGACTTCGACTCCGAAATAGCCAATACGCGCCGCACCCTCGAACGAATCCCCGACACCGGCGGCAGCTATAAGCCGCATGACAAATCCATGCCCTGCGGCCGTCTGGCCGAACACGTTGCTCTCCTCTGCGACTTCGGCAACTTCATCCTCAGCACGGACGAGATGGACGTCGCCACCCACAAGTGGCCGGATTTCATCTTCACTGGCCACGAAGGTCTTCTGCGCGGCCTCGACGAAAGCAGCAAGAACCTTCGTACCAAGCTTGCGTCCATGTCAGACGAAGAACTTGAGCAAAGCTGGACCCTCCGCTACGGCGACAAGATCATCGCCGTAGCTCCGAAGATGGAGCTCTACCGCACCATGTTCCTTAACCACCTCGTGCACCACCGCGCCCAGCTCGGCGTCTACCTCCGCCTGCAGGACCTCCCGGTGCCCGGCCTCTACGGCCCGTCGGCAGACGAGCCCTTTGCCGCATAAACAAAAAGGCCCTCGCAAATGCGAGGGCCTTTTCAGCAACTAAAACTATCCAGCCTTCTCCGCCAGCTCAGCCCACCGCGCATACAAGCCATCCATCGCCTCCTGCGCGCTCGCCTGCTCATCCAGCGCCGCCTGCAGCTTCACGGCATCCGAAGTCACTGCCGAATCCTCAAGCTTGTCATGCGCCGCATTCAAACGGCCCTCAGCTTCTTCCACGCGCTTCTCGATCGAATCCCAATCGCGCTGGTCAAGGTACGAGAGCTTCTTCTTGGTCGCCTTGCTCTTAACCTCGGCAGTGCGCGGGCCAACGCTCAGAAGCTCTTCGCTCAGATCGCCGTCTCGCGCGACCATCCACTCTTCCCACTGAGCAAAGTCTGCAAACCGCTCCGTCGCTCCCTTACCATCCAAGCCAAGGACCGTCGTGCTCACACGATCCAGCATGTAGCGATCATGCGTCACCAGCACCAGCGCGCCGGGATACTCCAGAAGACTTGCTTCCAGGATCTCCAGCGTCGGAATGTCCAGATCGTTCGTCGGCTCGTCCATCAGCAGAAGATCCGCAGGCTGCAGCATCAGGCGCGCAATCAAAACACGCGCTCGCTCTCCACCGCTCAACCGCTCTACCGGCTGATTCAACTGCTCGCCTGTAAACAGAAAACGCGAAGCCCAACTCGCCACATGAATCACGTTGCCGTTATGCACAACCGAATCGCCCTCAGGCGCCAGCGCACGGCGCAGCGTCAGGCTCGTATCGATCTCGCGGTTCTGCGAGAAGTAGACCGTCCGCAGCATCTGCGCGCGCTTGATCGTTCCGCGCGTCGGCTCCAGTTCGCCCGTCAGCAGCTTCAGCAGTGTTGTCTTACCGGAACCATTCGGCCCCACCAGCCCCAGACGCATTCCCGCCGTCATCACAAAGTCCAGCTTGTTCAGAATCGTCCGCTCGCCCAGAACACAGCCAACGTCTTCCATCTCTACCAGCCGCTTCGTCTGGCGATCCGTCGCCGTGAAATCGATCCCCGCAGACGTGGTCTTCGTCCGCTGATTCACCTCGGCCAACTGCCCCATCATCTCGTGGGCTGAATCGATACGCGCCTTGCTCTTCGTCGTTCGAGCCTTGGGTCCTCGGCGAAGCCACTCCACCTCGGTCTTCACACGATTCTTCAGCGCATCCTGCTGCTTCGTCTGCGCCTCCAGGTAAAGCTCACGCTCTTCCAGGAACTTCGAATACTTTCCCTTCACGCGCAGAACGCCGCCCGCATAGACGCGGTTCAATTCCATCGTCTCGTTCGCCACTTCCTCAAGGAAGTAGCGATCATGCGAAATAATCACGCAAGCAAACGGAGCCTGCGACAAAAGCTCTTCCAGCCAGTGAATACCGCCGAGATCGAGATGGTTTGTCGGTTCATCCAGAAGCAGAACGTCAGGGCCAGTTACGGCACCTTCGGCAATCGCCAGGCGCTTGCGCCAGCCACCGGAGAGCTTGGACGCCTCGGCGTTCTCGTCCACAAAGCCCGTACGCCCCAGCGTCTCGCGGAGCCTCTGCTCCCGCTCGCCCTCCGGCACACCCGCGGAGTGTAGCGCACGCTCCAGCACGTGACGGATCGACTGCCCCGGCGCAAACTCGGAGTTCTGTACGACATATCCCACGCGCGCACGTTTCCGCATCGCGACTTCACCCGTATCGGTGTCTTCGCGTCCGGCAAGAATCGCCAGCAAGGTGGATTTTCCAGCGCCGTTCGGCCCAATCAGGCCAATGCGGTCGCCATCATTGATGGTGAACGAAATATCTTCAAAGAGCGGCTTCGCTCCAAAACGCTTGCTCAGGGACTGAGCGTTGATGATCGGCGGCATTTATCCAGTGTACCGTCTACCCGCTTCCAGTCCTTCGAAACAGAGCTCCGCTCAATCTTCATCGCATCCATGCAATGCCGTGAAGGTACGCCTGCACAAGGACTTACCTCATGCAGGCGTGTGTTTTAGTTGCGCGTCGATTCGAAGAGGAACCAGCCGCGACGCTGCGATTGGTCGATCCAGTTTTCCAAAAGGCTCGCCGTAGCGACATCCTCCGCATCATCGCAGAGCACATGAGCAGCGCGCATGCTCAAAACGAGCGCCTTCTCATCTTCATGCAGTTCGCTCAGCATGTCCTTCGGCGTCACGTACTCGGCATCGTTGTCGGCGATGCGCTGCAGACGCGCGATGTCTCCGATGGACCGAATCGTCGTTCCACCGATCTTGCGCACACGCTCTGCGATGTCGTCCGTCATGGCAAAGAGCTGGTCGCCGTGATCGTCGAGCAGGAGATGGTAGTCACGGAAGTGCGGTCCGCTCATATGCCAATGGAAGTTCTTGGTCTTGAGGTAAAGGGCGAAGACATCGGCCAACAGAGCGTTCAGAGCTCCGGTGATGTCCTTCACCGATTGTGCGTCGATATCCGAAGGTGTAGCTAACGGAGCCTTTTGGCGAGCGACAAGTTCAGCTGTGTTCGACATGTTTGTTCCTTTCCGAGTTAGAGCGAGTGTCCCGAAGAGCAGGCCACCCACTGGCCACGGCGTCACCACTTCAATCCGCAACGCCGCGTTCTGCGAGGAACAGCTTCTGCGCGTCCCACGCGTTGATATTCGAGGGCCCAGGTACGTGAAAGATCCCAGTCGCACCCGGATCCCAGTCGTTAGAGTAAATCGGACACCGTCCTGATGCGAAAAAGGTCCGCTTATCCGCGCCGAGGCGAGTCCGGAAAGGGGGACGCGGCAATCAGATCGCAGAAGTTCGGACTCCGATACCCAGGGATGAACCGCTCGCAGACATCCGCTTTTACGGTGCCGAAGGTCGTGCCGGGCTTGTGCGCAAATCCACCAAAGAAAGCCTGCACGATTCCCGCCTTGAAATCCTCCCGCGGATACTGCACGACGACTTCCTCACACAACTCGGTCGGAAATCCCTCGAAGCCTTCCCCCAGCACCCAGGCCGACGCCGGTGTACAGCAGCGCAACCTCGGGCCGCATGTACTGCGTCACGCCCGGCGTGGTGTGCAACGCAATCGCCTCCCAGGCCGTCTGCACCTGCTCCTCTGGAATACCATGCGAGGCCAGGAAGCGCCGCGCTGCATTCGCTCCATCCACTTCGAAGCGTTCGTCAGCGCTGGAGAACTCCTTGACGAGTCCGAGATCGTGGAATGCGGCGCTGATGTAAAGCAGTTCAGGATCGAAGCGTAGTTTTTCTCGCGCCCCTGCTCCGCCGCAAAAAGATAGACGCGTAGCGAATGGTTGTAGATCAGGCTGGTGGCGTAGGTGCGAAGGATCTCCGTGGCTTCCTTGGCAAGTTTGGAGTCGGGAATCTGCAGTGAAGCGTTAATCGTCGGCATGTTGTCTCTCCTCGTTTTTGCTTACAAGACCTACGTTATGAGCCTTATTTCGCCAACGCCACGACGCAAAAACTGCATTTTCGGACATTCTCTTTCGTACACTCAGACCATGCGTCGAATCGTGATCACAGGGGCCGCACCCGTTCAGGTCCTCGATGTAGCCGGCCCCCTCGAAGTGTTCGCCAGTGCCCCGGGGGTATGCCATCGAACTGGGTTCTCCTAACGACTCCGCAGTGCTGGAGACGCATCGCGGCATCGCGCTCACCGGCGCCAAACCCCTCCGTGAGATCGAGGGGCCGATCGATACCCTAGTGATCGCAGGCGGACTCGGCGCAGAGAGCGTAGTCTACGACGACAAGCTGCTTGCATGGATCAGGGACACAGCCTCCCGTTCGCGTCGTATCGCCGCCATCTGCACAGGTGCCTTCACGCTGGCCGCAACAGGCCTGCTGGACGGCAGACAGGCCGTCACACACTGGAACTTCTGCGATCGTCTCGCCAAAGAATTTCCCGCAGTCCATGTGAAGCCCGACCCGATCTTTCTGAAAGACGGTTCGATCTACACCTCGGCAGGAATCACTGCAGGCATGGACCTTTCTCTTGCTTTGGTCGAAGAAGACTGCGGACACGCAGTGGCGCTGGAGATCGCGCGGCACCTCGTCATGTTTCTCGTTCGCCCCGGCGGACAGTCGCAGTACAGCCACATGCTCTCGCGACAGGCCATCACCTCGCAGCCGCTCCGCGAGTTACAGGTGTGGATGCTGGAACATCTGCGCGACGATCTCACAGTAGAAAGACTCGCCGAACGCATCGGCATGAGCGCGCGTCACTTCACCCGCGTCTGCCTTCGCGAAACCCGCATGAACCCCGGTCAGTTCGTCGACCTCATGCGTGTCGAAGCCGCACAGCAGCAGATCGATAGCTCATCTCTAGGCCTGAAAGAAATTGCGGACACCTGCGGTTTCGCCACCGCAGACGCCATGCGCCGTACCTTCCTGCGCGTGCTCGGCATCTCGCCGAGCGCCTACGCGACCCGCTTCAATCGATCGAGAGGTTCGGAAGCCTGATGGGACGCGCGTTAGAGCATCCGCACGAAGAACGCCCGCTCGTCGCCCTCAAGATGCGAGATCGCAATCTCGCCCCCCGCCCGCGCCAAGAGCGAAGGAAACTTCTCTCCCCACTCCACCAGCACCAGAGCGTCCGGCTCCGCCTCCATTTCTTCCAGGCCAAGTGTGAGTAACTCCCGCTCTGTCTCCAACCGGTAGAGATCGAGATGATAAAGCCGCTTCGTCTTCCCTTTGTACTCATGCACCAGCGTGAAGGTCGGGCTCGTTACGTCCTCTGCCAAAGCCGCGCCCATCGCCTCGGCGATGCCCTTCACCAGCGTCGTTTTGCCTGCGCCAAGCTCGCCACGCAGAATCACCATGCGCGGCACAGGCAGCATCAACTCATAGATCGTCTGCCCCAGCGCCAGCGTTCCGTTGACACTGCGCGTCTTCAACCGTTTCTCAATCACTTCCGCAACCCCGCTATCCACTCAAATCCGTCCGCATCCTGCGACCGATAGCGGAACGCCGCGCTCAGATGCGCGACCGTATCCGTCGCCAGCACGCAGTGCTCATCCATCGCATGCGCCGCGAAGTCACCAGCCAGCCCATGCAGATATACCGCCGCGTTCACTGCCTCTGCAATGTTGTCGCGATGCTGTCCCACCATCGCCGCCACAATGCCTGTGAGGATATCGCCGCTGCCGCCCTTCGCCATCGAAGGATTCCCGCTCGTATTCACCGCCACCGTTCCATCCGGATGCGCGACGAGCGTGCGCCATCCCTTCAGCACCAGCGTCAGACCATGCTCCGTGGCAAACTTCCGCGCGAGATTAACCCGGTCTGCCTCGACCTCTCTCACCGTCACACCGAGCAGCGTGGCCATCTCTCCCGGATGCGGCGTCAGCACCAGCGCACCTTCACGCCCACCCAGGAGATCCGTCTTCCCGGCAAAGGCATTCAGCCCATCTGCATCCAGCACGAGTGCCTGCTTTGTCTCCGCGACAAACCGCCGCACGAACTCGCTTGCCTCGCCCTCCGTAGAAATCCCCGGCCCCACGGCGAGCACATCCATCTTCTCCGCCAGCTTCAACGCGGTCTCCAACGCAGCAAGAGACAACACACCGTCTTTGTCGTGGGCCAACGGCGCGCACATCAGCTCCGGTGTAATCGCCGCCACCGTCGGCAGGATCACGGCAGGCACGGCTGTCGTCACGAGCCCTGCACCCGTGCGCAGACAAGCCAGCGAACTCATCGAAGGCGCACCCGCCTTCCCTAACGCTCCACCCACAAGCAGCACGCGGCCAAACTTGCCCTTGTTCGAATTGATCGGCCGCACCTTCTCCGTCATCTTCTTCGAAGCGCCAGCCCACACCAGCCTCTGCTGTGACACCACCACATTCTCAGGCGATCCAATTCCTGCCACGACCACCGGCCCGAACACGCCCGGCGTCAGATGCCCCAGCACGTGCGCCAGCTTTGGCGCGGTGAACGTCACCACGGCATCCGCGCGGAACGCCCCGGGAAATGTCTCCACCACCGAATCCGCATCCCATCCTGTTGGCAGATCCACTGCCACTGCCGGCACCTTCAACCCCGCAATGCGCTCGCCCAGCACCACCGCATCGCCGCGCAGAGGCGCCTTGAAGCCCGTTCCCGTTACCGCATCCAGCAACAGATCCGCACCGGAGAGGAGTGCGTCCAAGCCCTCCGGCTCAAACGCGAATACTGCAACGCCCCGGCCATCCAGCAGCGAGTAAGCATCCGCGGCCTCGCCCTTTAGCTTCGCCTCATCGCCCACGAGCAGCACCGCAACATCTACGCCCGCGTCGGCCAGCACCTTCGCCGCGACAAAGCCATCGCCGCCGTTATTGCCCGTGCCACAGAGCACCGTCACGCGTTGCGCCTGCGGATACTGCGATCGAACAAACCGTGCCACCGCCTCGCCCGCATGCTGCATCAGCGTCGTCATCGACACACCCGCCGTCACGCTCGCGCGATCCGCCTCACCCATCTCCGCTGCAGTCAAAATCTTCATACACACCATTCAAGAGCCTTGCAGCGCACATGGCAAGGGCGCGGCCCAGAGTGGCACCGCGCCCTTGATCCGCCAGTGGAAAGTCTTACTGCTGTCCAGGCCCAATCGCCGGAGCCGTCGCAGGCACCGTCGTATTCGAAGCCCGCAGGAAATAGCTTCTGTCCGCCAGAGCGCGATAAAACATACCGCTCAGCTCTGCAGCCTTCGGTCCGAAGGTAGGACGTCCGCCCGTGAGGAAGAACACCGCTACGATGCGCCCATTCGGCGTATCCGCAAACGATCCGAACCAGCCGTACCGCGTGCCGTTGTTTGAGCAGGTTCCCGTCTTTCCCATGACAGGAAACTCGGAGAAGTTCGCCCGCACACTGCGCCCGGTACCGTTGGAGAAATTCACCGCGCCTGCCATGCCGGGAAGAATCTCCGGGATGATCGGTCCGATGTTCAGCTGACGCTTCACTTTGGGAGAGAAGTTCGCAATCTCTTCAGGCGTCGTCGGATGCTGCAGGTAGTACAGCGTTCCGCCATTCGCAATCGCGGAGACAATCGCTCCAAGCTGCATCGGCGTCATTGAGATGCCTTCGCCGAACGAACACATGCGGCCAACGCCGCCCTGCGCCTTGGGAAGCTCTTCGTTAGGATATGTCCCCAGCTGCTCGCCACGTACGTTATAACCAGCAAGCTCGCCCAGTCCAAGCTCATTCGCGTAATGCTTCACGCGCTCAAAACCAAGCTGACGTCCCAGCACTTCGAAGAACGGATTCACGGACTTCGCCAGAGCATGGGTCAGATCCAGGCTGTAGTGCCCACCGATATTCACCGGCGTGTCCTGCTTGATCAGACCTTCGGACAGTGCCGCCAGAGCCACGCTCAGCTTGATCGTCGAGCAAGGCTCCGCGCCCGGTCCGAGTGCCAGCTTCTGATTCACCATCGCCAGCAAACGGCCCGTCTTCGGATCGATCGCCAACGCGGTTCCATTCATATTGCCCAGCGCCTGGATCAGCGAAGCGCGCACAATTGGATCTTCGCCCGCACTCACATCGCCCAGGGTCAGGTTGTCGACATTCTCCGCAAACGACGGTGCCGAAAAGTGTTCTACCCAACGCGTCTGTCGGCGTCCATGGGAAGCGACGATGATGTTCCTCGACGCAGCACCGCGTCTTCCTCTGCGTCGAGATCCTGCCACAACCGGCGCCGCAGCGGAACGCTTTCCATGCTGCAAACGAGACATCTTCGCCGCTGCACGAGGAGACTCATGCACCTTTGCCACTTTGGCATGCGCGCGCGCGCTGCGTGCCGTCGCGCTCAACGTTCCAGTCGCTAACAGAACCAAGACAAGCAGTACAGGCAAAACCCTCAATTTCTTCATCAAGACTCCCCGGGGGCACATACTTCCAATAGATCACGTACAGACGTCGTGTCCAGACTCCCTGCCTACGTCTAAAGTGTTAATTTGATCCGCGACGCAGAAACGCAGGAATATCAAGCTCGTCGTGGTCGTGCGCGGGCCCTTCTGAAGAGACGCTGGCAAACCCCGGAACGCGTGCGCCAGGTTCCGCCATTCCACCCCGTACCTCCGTCGCGGGATTCTGGTCTGAAGTAAACACACGCGGCGGATTCTGCGAACGCTTCGGGGCATCGCGGTCAACGGTGGCCCGTGCGGATCGCTGAAAAAAATCGTCATCGAAGATGGAAGCAGGCACCGGAACCAGCTCCTGTTCCACTTCTTCCGGAGTTTCGCTGGCATGCTGCACCGGCGTCATCTCCGGCGCAACAGCCTCTTCCCGCTGCTCGACCTCATCCATAGCGAACGGCGCGCGCTCTTCCGGCGCAGCGAAAACCTGCCTAGACTCAGCACGCTCTTCACTAGCAAATCGCACCGCAGAAGGTGCAGAGGTCACAATTGGAACAGCCACAGGATTCACGGCCCGACGCGTAATCGTCGGTTCTAGACGCGCCGCGGGAAGCCCGCTCTCCTGCAGCATCCGCTCCCGGCGGTCATGCTGTTCTTCCTTGAAGCCGGTTGCGATCACAGTGATCTTCACCTCATCGCCCATCGACTCATCCAGAACCGCACCAAAGATAATGTTTGCGTCCTCATGCGCCGCATCCTGGATCAGCGTCGAAGCCTCGTTCACCTCGCTCAGCTTCAGCGAACTCGACCCCGTAATGTTGATCAAAATCCCGCGCGCGCCGTCGATGGCACCCGCTTCGAGAAGCGGAGAAGCCATCGCCGCAATCGCCGCATTGCGCGCGCGATCCTCGCCACTGCGAACGCCCGTCGCCATTACCGCATAACCCATGCCCGCCATCGTCGTCTTCACATCGGCAAAGTCGCGGTTGATGATTCCAGGGATCGTAATGATGTCCGAGATCCCCTGCACGCCTTGCCTCAGCACGTCGTCCGCGATACGGAAGCTCTCAAAGAAGCCAGCGTCTTTGGCAACTGCCAGCAGCTTCTCATTCGGGATCACGATCACCGTATCCACCGCTTCCAGAAGCTCCTGTAGACCGCGCTCAGCCTGCATCATGCGGCGCTTTCCCTCGAAGCTGAATGGACGCGTCACGACCGCGACCGTCAGCGCGCCCATCTCGCTCGCCAGCGAAGCAATCACAGGAGCAGCACCCGTTCCCGTGCCTCCGCCCAGACCTGTCGTGACAAAGACCATGTCCGCGCCTTCGAGCGCCTCAATGATCTTGTCGGAGTCCTCCAGCGCCGCGCGCCGTCCTACATCAGGATTTGCGCCCGCGCCCAGACCGCTCGTCAGCTTCACACCCAACTGCAGTTTTACCGGAGCGCGCGAGGTCTTCAGAGCCTGAACATCGGTATTGGCCGCGATAAACTCAACGCCTTCAACGCCTGCTTCGATCATGCGGTTGACGGCGTTATTCCCTCCGCCGCCCACACCAATCACTTTAATGCGCGCTCCACGCGGCATCTCGTCTTGGTACTGGATCCGAAGGTCGTCGTCAGGCAGCATGGGCGGGGGTTCTCCTAAGGAACTTTGGCGCGATTCGGCGTGGCAGAATCCCATTCGCCGTTCGTCATTCCACATCTTCATTCTGGCACGTCACACCCTGCGGACGCCCGTTGAAAACAGGCAAACGTGCCTGACTTGGTACATCCCGACCTACAACTTCAGATCAACACAGTGGACCGTGCCCACCTTTCGCAGCTTCATTGCGAAGGTGGGTCGGAGCGGAGCGCACAAACCAGAGTTCTCAGGAAACCCTGAAATCCGGGAACCACAAAATTGGGTGCCCCATGTCCCGCTTCTGGGACATGGGTTATGCGCGAAGCACATCAGAACGAACTCATCAAACCGCCGACGAAATGCGTCCCCGCCTCGCCGAAACAAAATTCGTCAATCCCACCCCAACCAAAACAAGCGCACCCCCAACGACTTGAGGCCCGCCAACGCTCTCTCCAAACAAAGCGAGCGCAATGACCGCCGTCAGAGGTGCGATCAACAACAACGTCACAGACGTAACCGTGGAAGAAAGATGTCCCAATGCATAGGTCAGAAAAAAATATCCGAGCAACTGGCACACCACGGCCAGCCCCAACAGCGCTGCCAGAGCCCTCATATCCGGGATATGAAGAGACGTATGCGTGCCCAGGTTATAGAGCAAAAGCGCCAGTGTGCTCCCAAGGAAAGAGATCCCAGTAACAGCTCCGTCCGCACATGCTCCCGCAGTCTCCCTGTCACTACCAGGTATGCACCGAAGCAGAAAGAGGCAGACACCGCCATCCAATCCCCCGCGGCACTTCCCGCAAACCGCACACCATCCGCTTGAAAAATGAAGAGAGAACCAGCCGTCGCAATCCCCAACCCCAGCCAGAACGCAACCGACGGTCGTCGACGCCAGATCGACCACGTCAGGAGTCCAACAAACAGAGGCGCATTATTTGCAAAGAGAGTGGCGATCGCAGCGGACGTCTTCAGGACAGCGCTGTTGAACAAAGCGACGTCCGCTCCAAAAAACGCACCGCCCAGCAGCGCCAGCAAAACAGTAGACCGTCGCATGGAGACAAGCTCTCGCCTGAATCTCAGAAGGAAAAAGCCAAGCGCGATCAGCGCAAACAATAAGCGATAGAAGGCTGAAGCCGGCCCCGGCATCGAAGTCCACCGAACAAAGATTGCTGACCACGCAATACAAAAGACGCCTGCCGCAAGCGCACCATAGGCGCGTAGCTCCTGGCTTCCAGCATCACTCACCGATTAGAAGCTGCCCGCAAAGATCGCCTTCAACTTCGCCTTCAACCCAAGCTCTTCGCTGGCCTTCCGCACCTGCGTGCGATGCGTATACAGCAGCATCCCAATCGCTGTCGCAAACTCAGGCTTCGCCAGCTCCGGAGGCATGCGGGACAATGGCACCGGCGTCCCTATGCGGGCAGGCGTGCGCAGCAGACTCTCCGCCACATCCAGCAGACCGGCAAGATTCGCTCCACCACCCGTCAGCACACAGCCAGTTCCCAGAGCTTCCAGAACGCCGCCCTGCCGCAGGTTGTCCCGCAGCATCTGGAACAGCTCTCGCGCGCGCGGCTCCAGGATCTCCGCCAGGAATCTCTGCCGTACCAGCCGGGGAATTCCGCCACCCGTAGCCAGGTTTCCGCCAATCTCAATCTCGTTCAACGACGGCACGCTCGTCACCACGCAGTTGCCGTACATCAATTTCAACTCTTCGGCCTCGTCCACAGGAACGTGCAGCCCCACGGCAAGATCGTTCGTAAAGTGATCGCCACCAATCGGCAACACTGCCGTATGCGCAACCGAGCCCTCGAAGAAAACCACCAGCTCTGTCGTGCTCGCACCGATGTCGGCAAGGCAGACACCAAGCTCGCGCTCGTCCGCACTCAAAACGCTTTCGGCCGAAGCAATCCCCTCGTACACAGTGTCGATCACTTCCAGGCCAGCGCGATTCGCGCACGTCACCACGCTCTGCGCGACACCGCCGCTGCACGTCGAAAGATGCAGGTTCACCTCAAGCTTGGTGCCCACCATGCCAATCGGATCGTGAATCCCCGGCTGATCGTCGAGAATGAACTCCTGCGGCAGCAGGTGCAGAATCTCGCGGTCAGCGGGCAGCGCGACACTGCGCGCGCGATCTACCGCAGCGCGAACCTCTTCGCGCGTGATCTCGCGCATACGGCTTCCCATGCTGATGCCCCCGCGCGAGTTCACACCGCGCACATGGGTCCCCCCAATGCCTACAACGGCCGTTTCGATTCCGACCTTGGCAATGCGCTCTGCTGTAAGCGCCGCCTTGTTGATGGCCTCCGCCGCAGGTCCAAGCTCGGCAATCAACCCCTTGCGCATGCCACGCGATTTCTCGATTCCGTGTCCGCGATACCGAAGAACGCCATCCTGCAGCTCTGCCACAAGGACGCAGCTCTTCGCGCTCCCGGCATCCAGTACTGTGATCAGATTGTCGCTCTTCTCCAAGTCGTTACTCCACCCGTCCATTCTGACCAGGGGTCATAGGTGCAATGCGAACAGGAGCCCCGGTCGATGTAGGCGGTGCTGCACTCTTCTGCGCCAGGCGAATCTTCTCGCGCTGTGCCATCCATAACCTGATTGCCGCGACGCGCTTCGCCGTGGCCGCAGCCTTCGCGTCCGTCGCCTTCGCAGTTGCAGATGGCTTCTTGCCAGCAACCATCCTGGCCACCGCAGGATTTTTCTTCTCTGCGTCCACGACAGGAGCGGAAGAAGCCGGCTTGCTCGCTTGTACCTTGGCCGCAGGAGACATCTGAACTGCAGCGGGTGCATTCGAAGAAACCGGTGCGGAGGCGTTGGCGGACGAACTCCCCCCGCCACCTCCGTTCTGAGGCATCTGCAGAACTACCTGCCGCTCATAGCGCATATCCACACTCGCGAGACGCGGATACTGCTGCCTCCACTCCGGCATATGCTCCTGCATGCGGTGGAAGCGGTCCAGAAAATTCTCTTCACCAAAGTGAACGAGCACCTCGGTGTTGTGGTCCGGGATCAGCGCCTTCACATCCTCAGGATCGGAGAGGTCTACCTCGCTCAACTGCCCGCTCAACTTCGTGTCGCCACCGTCCAGCTCCTGAATGAAGCGCGTGTACAGCTTCATGCGGGGAGCGCGTGTACTCAGAGGCTCCTGCGAACTAATGCCTGTCACCACGGGGAACGAGTAGTTCGGATTTCCCGGAGAGTCGGCGGGAAGGTTCAGAAGAACGCCATGGGCGTCCACCATGCCTATCGTCCCACCCTGGCGCACAAAGGCTACCGGCGTCCGCTCCACCACGTGCACGCGAATGCGGTTCGGAAGCAGCCGCATCACGCTGGCATGCTCTACCCAGGGCATCGTCTCCAGTTCGACGCGCCGCTCCGCCAGCGGGACGTGAAAGATATTGCGATCCACATCTTCACCGAAGACGCTCAGCATCTGCGCCCGCGAAACATGGCTGTTGCCATCGATCTCAATCGCCTGCGAAGACGGAATCAGAAAGTGCTCATCGTGCATCAGGAAACGCCCCGTCATCCAGGCGGCGGTTCCCATACCGCCCAGGAAGAGCGCCAGTGCGGAGCCTGCGGCGATCCTTCCCCACTTGGTCTGCGGAATCAGCCCCCGGCGAATGCGTCGTCCACGGCCCGTCGAACGCAGAAAGGCGACCGTGTCAGCGTCATCGGAGAAGTCTTCCACCATCTCACGACGCGGACGCGGAGGTTCTGGCCTGCGCACGTCACTCCGGGACCAGCGCGTCTCGTTCTCCGGGACGAACTTGTCCTCTGGCGTATCCAGCACGGCCAAAGCACGCTTTCCTATGACATCTTTTGTCCGCATGGGCCTCTGAGCAAGAGATCGCGGGAATCGCCAGCCTTGAATATATCCAACCCCGCCCTCAACCGCACCAACGCATTCAAGGGGTATCCACCAAGGAACGATTAGATAAATAACCTTTGTGGCCCATTCTTTCGCGACTTTATCGCGAAAGAATGGGGTCGCGCAGAGCGCACATACCAGATGCTTCTGGAAATGCGATTTTTTTCGTTGGTTTAATTGTAGCGATTTGGAGTAAGTAATTCGGCAGTTTGGAACGGACTGTATTGTTCATGCTTTCAATCGCTTGCGAGGAAGATCGGTTTGGAGGGGCTTGACAGGTTTAATGGATAGCCTCCGCCGCAGCTTAACTAAAAACAGGAAAAGCAGATCTCTCCGCTACGCGACGATAAAGCTGTCGCTCCGGTCGAGATGACGGAGGAGGCACCGGCCCCGCCCCTCACATCACACCACCGTCATTTCGACCGAACGCGTAACGGAAGCAAAGACGTCATTTCGACCGACTGCGGAGCGGGAGCGGAGAAATCTGCTTTTGTTATGCGCCGAAGGCGCATATGATCGCGCTCCGCGCGATAACAACAGATCTCTGCGCTCCGCTACGGGATGACAAAAGGGACTAAACCAGAGCCAACATCAACATTCCACTCGCCTGTGAGACATTCCCAGCACCCATCGTCAGAATCACATCCCCATCCCGAGCCTCAGAAACAAGGCTCCCCACAGCCGCTTCAAACGACGCCGCATACTCCGCCCGGGTCCCCTGCATCTGCGCCACGAGAGCCTCCGCCGTAACGCCCACAATCGGCTCCTCATTCGCCGCGTAGATATCCACCACCTCCACCAGGTCCGCATCCCCAAAAGCCGTGGCAAACTCCTCCATCAGCTCCGCAGTCCGCGAGTAGCGATGCGGCTGGAACAGCACGAAAACCCGGCCATACCCACACTCCCGCGCTGCCTGCAAGGTCGCTCGAACCTCCGTAGGATGGTGGCCATAATCGTCCACGATCGTCACACCACAAACGACGCCCTTCACCTGAAAACGTCGGTCAACCCCACGGAAAGCCTCCAGTCCCTCGGCAATCTGCGAAGGCGCAATCCCCAGCTCCACACCGATCGCCACAGCGGCTGTCGCATTCAAGACATTGTGCTTGCCCGGCACGTGGAGCCGAAACGGACCAAGAAGCAGCCCCTTCGTGTTCACCTCAAAAACCGCATGGCAATCGGTATCTTTCGGCAGCATCCGCAGTTGAAAATCTGCGCCCGGGCTCTCGCCATAGGTCATCACCCGCCGCCGAACGCGTGGCAGAATCGCCCGCAGCATCGGGTCATCGATACACGCGGTCGTCGCCCCATAAAACGGGACGCGATCCATAAACTCCACAAACGCCGTCTCCACATCGGCCATATCACGGTACGCATCCATGTGCTCGCGGTCCAGATTCGTCACCACAGCCAGAATCGGCGAAAGCTTCAGGAAGCTGCGGTCGCTCTCGTCCGCCTCCGCCACCAGGTAGCGTGAGTTTCCCAGACGTGCATTGGACCCCAGCGCATCCACGCGTCCACCCACTACCACCGTCGGGTCCAGCCCGCCGCCAGCAAGCACACTCGCCACCATACTCGTCGTCGTCGTCTTTCCGTGCATCCCGGCAATCGCGATGCCGTACTTCAGCCGCATCAACTCCGCCAGCATCTCGGCGCGGTGGATGATCGGCGTCTTGCGGGAGCGTGCCTCCACCACCTCGGGATTACTCCTCGCCACGGCGGAGCTCGTCACAACCACGTCCGCGTCCCTTGCGTTCGCCGCATCGTGCCCCAGAAAGATTTTTGCACCCATCCCCTGCAACCGCTCGGTCACCGCGTTCGACCGCAGATCCGAACCCGAAACGGGATACCCCATCGTCAGCAGGATCTCCGCGATCCCGCTCATACCAATGCCACCAATACCTATGAAATGAACCCGTTGTTGACCTGATGAGAACATCCCAAAACTCTATCAGCCCGAACGATGGTGCTGGACACGATAGCGCCGATTCACGCCACAGAACTCCGCAACCCTTTTAAAATTTCGGTGTTCTATAAGACATGGACCGGATGAAGGCAAATCGCCGCCGGTGACATGTCGTAGCCTCTCGCAACCGCAGTGCGATCAGCGGCCCGCGAAGAGAGCGAGGGCAGGGAGTATCAGATGGGCTACAACAATCGCTTTAAACAAATCGCCGGCAAAGCATTCTTCGCGGCAGCCCTTGTGGCCTTGCCTCTCAGTGGACTCATGGCCGTTAAGGCCGAAGCACAGGTAGCCATCTCGGCTACCATCGCTCCGCCTCCTATTCCGGATTATGAGCAGCCCTATGCCCCTGGCGACGGCTACATCTGGACCCCTGGATACTGGGCCTGGGACAATGCTGCGGGTGACTACTACTGGGTCGACGGCGCATGGGTTCTGCCTCCTTACAGCGGCGCTCTCTGGACACCCGGATACTGGGGTCCCTACGGTGGCGGCTACGGCTGGTGCCCGGGATACTGGGGAACCAGCATCGGCTACTACGGTGGCATCAACTACGGCTTCGGCTACTTCGGCGTCGGCTTTTACGGCGGCTACTGGAATCGCGGACACTTCTGGTATAACTCTTCCGTCAACCGCTTCCGTCCCGGCTTCGGTGGCCACTTCTACAATGGCGGCTTCGGTGGTCATAACGGCTTCCGTCCCGGCGGCCAGAGCTTTGCGAATAACCGTAATGGCTTCAATGGCAACCGTGGCGCGAGCATCAACGGTAACCGAGGTGGCTTCAACGGCGGCAACCGTGGTGGCTTCAACAATGGCCAGAACAACGGAAATCGCGGTGGCTTCGGCCAGGGCAACGTGAATCGCGGCGGCTTCGGCGGACAGCAGGGCAATACCGGACGCAGCTTCTCCGGTGGACCACAGGGCGGAGCAAACACTGGCCGCAGCTTCTCCGGCGGAGCACCCTCCGGTAACTTCGGGGGCGGATCACGCAGCTTCTCCGGAGGTGGAAACGCACCCTCCTCCGGCGGATTCGGTGGCGGCACTCGCAGCTTCTCTGGCGGTGGCGGTGCACCCTCCGGCGGCTTCGGCGGTGGTGCTCGTCCCGGCGGCGGTGGTTTCGGCGGCGGGGGCTTCCACGGCGGCGGTGGTGGAGCACGCGGTGGTGGCGGCGGTGGACATCGCTAACCATGGCACTAGACAACAAAGAGGGCCGGGAGAGATCCCGACCCTCTCCTTTTGCTCAAATTCCTATCAAGCCAATCCCACTACCATCGCACCGATCTCTTCCAGAGCATGAGGATGCGCCATCGCCCTGGCAGCGGCACTCATCTGTTCCAACCGCGCCACATCCAGTAAAAGATCATGCAACATCGTTGTCAGCAACTCAGGTGTCATTTCGCTTTCCGGAAGCCAGATCGCCGCTCCGCCCGCCTGCATCGCCTCTGCGTTCCGGCTCTGGTGGTCGTCCGCAGACTGCGGAAACGGCACCAAAATCGAAGGCCTGCCTGCTGCGCATAGCTCTTCCACGGTCCCCCCACTGCGGCACAAAATCAAGTCCGCCTTGGCCACCTCCGCAGGTGTGTCTTCCAGGAACGCATACACCTCGTAACGGCTCGCGTCGACACCTTCCAAACGGTACGCCTGAAGCGTAGAGATGGCGTGGCGTTCGCCCGCCTGGTGACCGATCGTGAGACCCGGGATCTGACGCAGAAGCTCATTCGCGATCTTCGGCACAATCTCATTCAAAGCCCGCGCCCCCTGCGACCCGCCGAGAATCAAAAGCCGCGGCGGAGCCTCCCCTTTCGGCCCGATCGCGAAGAACTCCGACCGCACCGGCCTTCCCGTGACCACCGCATTCCGGAAAAAAACCCTCGTCCGCTCGAAAGACACGGCAGCCGCGCTGACAAATTTGCCAATGTAACGATTCACCATCCCCGGCTCGGCGTTCGGCTCAAAGACGAGCGTCGGTCGACGTAGAAGAATAGCTGCCAGCATTCCCGGTCCGCTCGCGTATCCACCCACACCCACCACCACATGCGGACGAAACTCCCGCAACAACCGGATCGCAGACACCACACCGCGCGGCAGCTCCTGCAGGGTCTTCAAGCGTGTCCGCAGCCCCACATTCTTCAACATCCCTACCTGGACATAAGAGATCGGAAACCCCGCCTCTGGGACCAGCTTCGTCTCCAGCCCGCGCATCGTCCCAAGGAAGTGAACCTCAGCTCCATGCGCATCCCGCAACTCCCGCGCAATCGCCAGCGCCGGAATCACGTGTCCACCCGTCCCTCCACCAGCAATCAAAACCCGCAAACCGCTGACTCGCTCCACTAGTCAATCTCACGCGAAATGTTGAGAAGCACACCCATTCCGGCCAGCGTGATGAACACGCTCGTTCCTCCGTTCGAGATAAACGGGAGCGGAATCCCCTTCGTCGGCAGCAGCGCCAGCACAACGCTGATATTGAAAAACGCCTGGATCAGGATCGCCGTAGTCAGACCAAACGCCATGAAACGAGCGAATGGATCGGTGGTTAGGAAAGCCGTGCGCAGACCGCGATAGCCCAGCATGCAGAAGAGCGCCACCACAAACAGGGCACCGATCAGCCCGAGCTCTTCGCAGACGTTCGCAAAGATGAAATCCGTATGCGGCTCCGGCAGATAGAAGAGCTTCTGAATACCCTCCATCAGCCCATGCCCGTAGACGCCGCCCGTTCCCACAGCGATGAGCGACTGCAAAATATGAAATCCGCTGCCGCGCGGATCGGCCTCCGGATTCACGAAAGCAAGCATGCGCGCGCGTCTCCACGCCACGTGAAACAGCAGGTAATAAAGGATCGGTGCAGCGCCGGCAAATCCAATCAGGAAGTACCGCGTCTGCGCGCCTGCGAGATACAGCATTAGCACGAGCACGCCCGCGCAGACCATCGCCGTTCCCAGATCAGGCTCCTTCAAGATCAGGGCAATGAAGAAGAGTGGAGGCGCAGCCGCCCGCAGGATCGTTCCCTTCCAATCCTCCATCTGGTGAATGCGCGTCTGCAAAAAGTACGCAAGAAACAACACCAGCACAGGCTTCGCCAGCTCACTCGGCTGAAAAGATGCGCCACCAAATTTAATCCAGCGATGCGTGTTGTGCGAGTCCCGCATTGCAAAGACGACGGTCAGACAGAGCGCCGTTAAACCAACCGCCGGAAAGACCACTTTGGGATTGTTATAGAGGCGGTAATCCACCTTCATTAGCAGCACCATCGCAATCAGCCCCAGCGCTGCCCAGACCGCCTGCCTGGTCACAAAGAAGTACGGAGAACCGTACATCGACTTCGCCATCACCGCGGACGCGGAAAAGACCATCACCAGTCCAAAGAGGACCAGCAACAGCACCGTTCCGAATAACCACTTGTCCACGCCAACGCGCTTTGCCATACTGCTTCGCTTACCTCTTGATCTCTGTCACGAACCGGACGAACTCGCGTCCGCGGTGCTCATAGCTTTCAAACTGATCGAAGCTCGCACACGCCGGCGCCAGCAGAACCGTATCGCCTGCGCTCGCATCCTCGGTCGCCAACGCTACCGCGCGCTCCAGGGTCTCCGCATGTTTCAGTGTCACCACACCTGCAAGCTGCGTCTCTATCTTTTCCGCAGCCGAACCTATGGTGTAAACAGCCGTGACCCGTTCGCGCAGCAGATCGTTCAACTCCGTATAGTCCGACCCCTTGTCCTTACCGCCCAGAATCAGGCGGACATTCCCCTCGAACGAGGCGAGCGCCTTCGCCGTCGCATCCACATTCGTCGCCTTCGAGTCGTTGTAGTACTTCACCCCAGCGATCTCGGCGACAAATTGCAGCCGATGATCCACCGCCTTGAAGCCGCGCACGCCCTTCCGAATGTCCTCGCTCGAAACACCCGCCAGCCTGCACGCACACACCGCCGCCAGAACGTTCTCCACGTTGTGCGCACCCACCAGGGGAATCTCGCTCACAGGCATCACAGGCTCCGCCTTGCCACCTTCTCTGGGCAGAAACAAAACACTGTCTCCGTGCACAAACGCGCCCTGCTTGATCGGTCTGCGCGGCGAGAACCAGAAGATCTGCGCCTTCGTCTTCGCCGCCACCATCTGCGTCGGCTTGTCCTCGGCGTTCAGCACGAGGAAGTCTGCAGGCGTCTGGTTCTCTGTAATGCGCGTCTTCGCCTCCGCATACTTCTCAAAGGTCCCATGACGGTCGAGATGATCGGGCGTGATGTTCAACACCACGGCAAGCTTCGGAGCGAAGGTCTCCACCGTCTCCAACTGAAAACTTGAGACCTCCAGAACGCTCCACGTCGCATCCGTACTCTCGGCCACCATCTCCACCACCGGCAGACCGATGTTTCCGCCCACCAGCGTCGGCACACCTGCGCCCCGCAGAATCTCACCGATCAACGAAGTCGTTGTCGTCTTTCCGTTCGAGCCAGTAATGGCCAGCACGCTTCCCTTCAGAAACCGCGAAGCCAACTCCACCTCGCCGATCATCTCCACTCCCAGCGCACGCACCTGCTTAAGCTCCGGTGTATCCATCGGCACACCCGGGCTCACGACAATCAGATCCTGCCTGCGAAACGTCAGCAGGCCGTGTCCGCCGGTCTCCACTGCCGCGCCCATGGCCAGCAACTCCGCAATCGGCCCTGCCAGCAGCGTCGAAGGCCGCGCGTCGCTCACGGTGACGACTGCCCCGCGCTCGCGAAGAAACCGCGCCGCCGCAAGGCCACTCTTCCCCATGCCAACCACCAGAATGCGTCTTCCTTTGAGCTCCATATCTACCTCAACTTCAACGTTGTCAGCGCAAACAGCGCAAAGACCAGCGCCATAATCCAGAAGCGCGTGATCACCTTGCTCTCGCTCCATCCGCCCAGCTCAAAATGATGATGCAGCGGAGCCATGCGGAAGATCCGCTTCCCTCCGCGCAGCTTGTAACTGCCCACCTGCAGCATCACACTGACTGCTTCCAGAATAAAAACACCACCGATAAATGGCAGCAGGAGCTCCTGCTTGATGATCACCGCTACCGTGGAGATTGCACCACCCAGAGCCAGCGACCCCACATCGCCCATAAAGATCTCCGCCGGATGCGCGTTGTACCAAAGGAATCCGATACTCGCCCCCACCATCGCACCGCAGAAGATCGTCAACTCTCCCACCAGAGGCATCCGCTGCAGTTCGAGATAGTCGCTGAAGACCACGTGACCGCTGACATACGTCAACATCGTAAGCGCCCCAGCCGCGACGATCGTGCATCCGATGGCCAGACCATCCAGCCCGTCCGTCAGATTCACGGCGTTCGAACTGAACGTAATCACCAGCGTCACGAAGATCGTAAAGGGAATAAACGCCAGCCAAGCCATGTGGGGGACATGCCCCATCCACGCCCAAATCAGATCGGGCTTGTAATTTTTGAGAAACGGCACCACCAGCCGCGTGGAGTAGCTGCCCCGCGAGCGCAGATAAAGCAGCGCCGCCGCAACGCAACCACTGGCGAGAAACTGCAGCAGGAGCTTCTGCCTGCTCGTCAGTCCAAGGTTCCGCTTATGCACAACCTTGATGTAATCGTCCGCGAATCCGATCGCCGCGAACGCCAGTGTCGACAGCACGGCCACCCAGATGAACGGATTGCTAAGATCGCTCCAGAGCAGCGTTGGCACCAGGATCGAGATGCAGATGAGCACGCCACCCATCGTCGGCGTTCCGCTCTTTTTCTGGTGACTCTCCGGTCCCTCTTCGCGAATGTACTGGCCGATCTGAAACTCGCGCAGACGCTCGATGACAAACGGCCCGATTAGGAGCCCGATCAGAAGTGCCGTCAGGCTCGCAAACCCTGTACGCAGGGTGAGATAGCGAAAAATACGGAAGACGCGGAAGTAAGGAAAAAGCTTCTGATACAGCAGCCAATAAAGCAAAAGGATCCTCCGCAGCAAGCGCGCATGCGTCCTTCAAAATCCTATTCGCCCATCGCCTGTGAAGATCGGGGCAAATTGCCCCGGTGCCGTCGCTGGTTCCCACCAGAGAGAGGGGAACTCTTTACTTTTCTGGACTGTCCCCTTCGCGCGAAATGCCTTGCAGAATTTCTTTCCTCAGTCTCAAAACCACACTGTCCGCGATCTCCGAGATGACATACTCAGCTGAGCTCCTAGGACCTGCGCGCTCTCCGACGGCGTCAGATGGTAGTCCACCCTATGATTCGTGCCTCTCGAAGGCGTCCCTGAAATTCGTAGAGCGTGTTCTGTTGGTCTTTCGCCAGAAAATGAATCCAGCCCTTCTCCAGGGTTCCCTGAAGCGTAGCTCCATCGAAACTTCCTTTGAGCTGCGTTCCTCCCAGAGCGAGAGTCAGTCGCCGAAGGAGATGGTTTCCGTATAAATCGGTCGAGGTCAGCCACTCTTTTGGAAACGAGATTGGGCGAAAGAGGTCGATCGGCCTGCAAGCATTACGGCGATGCAGAGCAATAGACCGCGGAAAACCGGGCGCACATCAGGCGTGCGTGGATCGTCGTCATACGAACGTTGTACGGCGGCCAGCCCGGTTGCTTCCCTCCCCACGGAGGCTCAGGCCTCAGCAGCCTCCAGCAATCCCTCTGCTGCCTTCACCAATTCCCAGACCAGGTGTGGACGGCCATTCTCTTCCTCGGCTTGCTGGAGAATCGAGAGCGCAATCCCGAGCCACTCCACGGCCCGCCCACTCGCATCCTCCAGCGCATGTTCCACGCGGGAGAGCACCTTGTCCACATCGACGTGGCCCACATCTCCCAGCTCCGAAGGTTTGCGCTCCCAGGCCTCATACATCCCGCCCAGCGCCAAATGTTCACAGGCGCGCGCCAGTCCCGTCGCCACATTCACGTCATAACGATCGCCAGAGGCCAGCGACTTTTCGAAAGCATGCGTCGCTTCCTGCAATAGAGCGCGCAGATCTCCGCCGGAGTGATCTTCCAGCAGCGCTACTACAGAACCTGTGCGCTCAAGATGATGGAAAGTCCGGTCCAGATCGTGCTTCTTCCCTCCATGCAAAGGCGCCGCCTTCTTAACCGCCTTTTTTGCTGCTTTCTTCGCGGCTTTTTTGGCTGCCTTCGTGGCTGTTTTTTGGGGAGACACACCCAAAGTCTTGCGAAGCGACTTCTCAGAATCGATCTTCAGCGCGTGAGGAGCTTTCTTCGCTGCCTTTTTTTTTGCCGCCTTCTTCACTGCTTTCTTCGGTGCCGAGATTGCTTCGCGTTCACTCTTACCGCCGTCCACTGCCAGTTCTTTTGCCATGCCAAGTAGGATGCTCTTTTACCCCACCTCGCCGTCAACTGCACCCTCTGCGAGCGAGGCAAGCGCCTTCTCCAGCCGCACACCGCGCGAGGCCTTCAGAAGCACAACATCCCCCTCGCGCAGGTTCGTCTTCATCCACGCCCCCGCCTCTTCGGGAGTCTTTACAAACAGAGCCTCCGCGCCACTCATCTTCGCTACACCGGCGAGGCTCTCCGCAAATCCGCGCACACCCACCACCACATCCACGCCGCGCTTTGCCATCTGCCGTCCGGAGGCCGCATGCAGCTTCCCGGCATCCTGCCCAAGCTCCAGCATCTCGCCCGCAATTACGATATGTCGGCCTCCCTCGATCGCCATCAGAGCGTCAACCATCGCTTCCAACGCACGCGGGTTGGAGTTATACGAATCGTTGATCAACCGCGCCCCACGCCACTCGATCATCTCGCCGCGCTTGTCGCTGGGCACAACGCTGTCCAGAGCAAAGACGCATTCGCCCAACGTCATCCCGCTCTCCAAACCCACGGCAATCGCGGCCAGCGCGTTGTAGACGTTGTGTTCACCAAGCAGGGCGATGCGCGCGCGCATCCTCTCCGCCACGCGACCCTCACGCGCCGCCACCTGCACGACAAACTGCATCCCCTCCAGACCAACATTTTTCACGTCCACACCGCGCACATCCGCAGCTTCACTCAGACCGAACATCCTGGCTTCATGTCCCTCCCCAAAGGTCGAAACGAAGACGTCATCGGCGTTCAGGAAAGCCACCCCGGCGACAGGAAGAGCGTCTACCAGTTCCTTCTTTGCCCGCGCGATCCCCTCGATCCCGTCTGCAAAAAATTCAAGATGCACCGCCGCCACGTTACTCACCACAGCCCAGTCCGGCTCCGCGATCTTCGCCAGCGCGGCGATCTCCCCGGCGTGGTTCATGCCCATCTCGATCACGGCCACCTGGTGCTCTTTTTCCAGACGAAGCAGCTGCAAAGGCACGCCGAAGTGATTGTTGAGATTGCCTGCAGACTTCAGTACCTTGAACTTCGCCGCCAACACCGTCGCGACACACTCCTTCGTCGTCGTTTTACCCGCAGAGCCCGTGATCCCGATCACGCGTCCTCCCCAGCTCTTGCGTACCTCGCGCGCCAGCTTCTGCAACGCGCTCAAAACGCAGTCCTCGCCATCGGGAACGCGCAGCAGCTTGCAGGGGTCCACCTCTGCGGGAACAACCCACCGCATGCTGACCACCGCCGCCACGGCTCCTGCTTCAAGCGCGGTCTGCACGAACTCGTGCCCGTCAAAACGCTCGCCCATCACGGCAAAAAACAACTCACCCGCGCCCACCGTCCGCGAATCGATCGAATACCCCGCCACCTCGTCGGTCGAAACAAACTCGCCCTCCGCATGGATCCAATCCGCCACCTGCCCCAACTTCAGTTTCATCGCACTCTCCTGGCCAACACTTAGAATAGACACAGCGCAGAAAGGCCGTCCGTTGATCCCAGAAAACAAAATCGATCCCGCCGACCGCTACTCGCGCCAGACCCTCTTCTCCCCCATTGGACTTTCCGGCCAGCAGAAACTCCAAAAAGCGCACGCCGCCGTCATTGGTGTCGGTGCTACGGGAGCGGCAGCAGCATCGCTCCTCGCCCGTGCAGGCATTGGAATCTTGACGCTTATCGATCGGGACTTCGTCGAGCCCTCCAATCTCCAGCGCCAGGTCCTCTTCACCGAGGCTGACGCTCTCGAATCTCTCCCCAAAGCCGAGGCCGCCCGCCGTCGCATCGCCGACTTCAACTCCGAAGTCACGGTCCATGCGCACATCGCTGACCTTACCCCCGCGAATATTCACGCGCTGCTAGGCGACGCTGAGGTCTTCCTCGACGCCACGGATAACTTCGAGACCCGCTATCTCCTGAACGACTACGCTGTCCAGCAGCAGAAGCCCTGGATCTACACCGCCGCCATCGGCTCCTACGCGGCCACGATGAATATCCTGCCTGCCGACCTCGGCGAGACGAAACGCACCGCCTGCCTTGCCTGCATCTTCCCCGCACCGCCGACAGGCGTCGTGGAGACCTGCGACACCGCCGGCATCCTAAACACCGCCGTCAATCTGGCAGCCTCGCTCGCCGTTACCGAAGCCCTAAAGCTCCTTACCGGTAACGCCTCCGCCCTGCGACGCACGCTTTTCTCCCTCGATCTTTGGACGGGCGACCACTCCGAGATCCGCACCGGCGCGCCGCGGGCCGACTGCGAAACATGCGGGTACCACCGCTTTGTTCATCTCGAAGGTGCTGGCCGTCCCCAGATCACGCTCTGCGGACGCAACTCCGTTCAGATTCACGAGCACAACCGGCCCGTGGACCTGCAGGAGCTGGCAGCGCGCCTCTCTACGCACGGTACTGTCCGCTTCAACCAGATGCTGCTTCGCTTTCAACGCGCGCCACACACGCTCACTGTCTTTGCGGACGGTCGGGCTCTGATTCAGGGAACGACGGATGTTGCTGTGGCCCGTTCCCTTTATGCGCGTTTCATCGGCTCATAACTTCCCTTCGTGGCGTGAATAGGCAACCTTCTGGCAGACCAATCGCTTCCAACTCATCAAACGAAGCTACGTTGCGGGTAAACGCGGCTGCCCCGTGATTTATCCTGAGGATGCGTGGGCTTTGTTCAACAAACAGGAAGCGAAGATTTCTGATCGAAGATCTTCAGGACTGAGAAGCGCATGCAGGTGCAAGTTCAAGGAATGACCACAACCAACGCAACGCCCGGCTTATTTAAGCGGAACCCTCCCATCGCGGGCGAAGCAGAAGCGATCGAGAAAGCAAAGAACGGCGACGCCGACGCTTTTTCTAAGCTCTATGCCCTGCATAAGCGTCGCGTCTACACGCTTTGCCTGCGTATGCTCGGCAACGTCTCTGAAGCCGAAGACATGACCCAGGAGGCCTTTCTCCATCTCTATCGCAAGCTTGGCAGTTTCCGTGGGGAAAGCGCCTTCTCTACCTGGCTGCATCGCCTCACGGTGAACCTCGTTCTGATGCACCTGCGAAAAAAGGGCCTGCAGCTCGTCTCGCTGGAAGAGACCATCAATCCCTCCGAGGAAGACGCGCCCAAGCGTGACTTCGGCAGCCGCGATCCCCATCTCTCCGGCTCCGTGGACCGTGTCGCACTGGAACGTGCCGTCGCGACTCTGCCTCCCGGGTATCGCCTCGTCTTCGTCCTGCACGATGTCGAAGGCTTCGAGCATAACGAAATCGCGGGCATGCTCGAATGCTCCACCGGAAATAGCAAATCACAGTTGCACAAGGCACGGCTGAAGCTCCGCGAAATTCTTCGCCAGAACGAGCAGGCCATGCCAAAGCAGGAGGCCGCGAAGTGACCGAAAACATTGAACTCAATATGACCTCCGAGGAGTTTCTCAACCAGCTTCCCGAGCTATTTGCAAAGTCTTCTGGTGCACGTATCTCCGAGGACCCGCGCTATTCCCGTATCCTGCGTGAAAATCCAACCTGCGCCGAACTGGTCCGCGATCTTGAGTACATTGCAGAACAGGCTCGCATGCTTTTGGAACCCGAGAACGAGATCGAGCCTTCCCCGGAGCTCTGGAGCAAAATTCAAAGCTCTCTTGAAACCGACAAGAACAAGCCCGAATAATTTCCTCAGGCGCTATCTGGCCCTAGAAAAAAGCCCCACTCCAGGCGAGTGGGTTTTTTTCTATCCCCCTCTTGCAACCCTCAAAGCAATGGGCGTACTCTCGTTTTCAGAATGATCTGCAGCTTCCAGCCCGCCTGCTTTAGCTGCCGCTACTGGTATCCAGTAGCGGCCCGCGCGGAATCTGCCCGAAATCCTCTCTAATTCAGAGAGGAATCTCAGAATCCTCCGAGCCGCGATTCCCACAAGGAACGCGGCTCTTTCCTTTGCTCTTCAAAATTTCTGCAACAGATCCGGAGAATCGTATGGCCACCACAACCGTTCCGTTACCATTAACTCCAGTGCCTCACTCTCTTCCATCGCAGCTTAAACGCATCGTTCTCACCGGCTTTATGGGAGCGGGTAAAACGACCGTAGGCCGACACCTCGCCGCCGCGCTCCGCTGGGAGTTTCTGGATGTGGACGCCCTACTTGAAGAGCGGCACGGTTCCTCCATCGCTGACCTCTTCACCGCCCATGGCGAGCAGGGCTTCCGCCGCTTCGAATCCCACGCCATCGCGCGCGCCCTGGGCTATCGAAATACGGTGATTGCTTTGGGCGGAGGGGCACCGGAGATCCTTACCAACCGCCTCCTCCTAGAGCAGACCCCAGCCACCGCCGTCATCTTCCTCGATGCGAGCTTCCCTGCGCTCTTCGACCGTTGCATGCTCCAACCAGACGCTGCCGTCCGTCCGAATCTTGCCGATCCCGTCGCCGCAGAGGCCCGCTTCCACGCGCGCCTGCCTCTGTACCGCCGCATCGCACGGATTACCGTGACCACAGAAGGAAAGACTCCCGACGAGACCGTCGCCAACATTCAGGAGAGTTTACGGAAGCTATAGATTTACCGGGTCTCACCGAACCCTAAAGCGACAGCCCGCATCTCACGGAACAAAGCCTCTCAGGAGAACGACGCTGCCACTTCCAGAAACCAAAGCCGCACGTGTGCGGGAGGTCCGCGGATACATTGTTTTCACGCTTGCCCTGCTGATTCTTGTCTACGCAGCGTGGCACCTTCTCCGGGTCCTTGAAATTGTCTACGTCTCGGCCCTCTTCGCCGTGGTCCTCTCCCCCGTGGTGGCGAAGATCACCACCTGGAAGATTCGCGACTGGCATCCCTCGCGTCCGGTCGCCGTCATCTTTCTGCTTGTAGGTATCTTCGGGGCGCTCTTCCTTTTCTTCCGTCTGGGCCTCCCCCCTGTCATGCGGGATCTGAAGGAGTTCGCGAACGACCTCCCGGCCCGCATTCCAATCCTGCTCAACCGAGTCAAGGACATGCCGCTCGCGGGTAAGTTGGGTATTGAAAATATCACCACGCGCGTGGAGACTGCGGCATCCGCCACCGCCACCTATATCGTGTCTTCCCTCCCCTTGTGGGCGGAACATCTCTTCGATATCGTCACCACGATCATTCTCACGGTTTACTTCATTCTCGAAGGCGACCAGGTCTATCAATACTTTCTCTCCACGCTGCACGCAGACTTCCGTCGCCGCATGGATGGGATGTTCCACGTGGCCGAGGAACGTGTCTCCCGTTGGTTGATCGGACAACTCACCCTCATGGGAATCCAGGGTGCGTACAGCCTGATCGTCTTTGGCGCACTCCATATCCGTTACTTCGTCCTGCTCGGCATTCTCATGGGCATCACGAACATCATTCCCATCGCAGGGAACCTGGTCACCATCGTGATCGTCTTCGGCGTTGCGGCAGCAGATTCATGGCCCCACGCCTTCCTTGCTCTCATCTTCTACGCGGCCTACACCCAGTTCGAAAATGCCTGGCTTACTCCGCGCATTATGAAACAGAGTGTTGATCTGATGGGCATCGCTGTCCTGATCGCTCTCCTGGTTGGCTCAACACTCGCCGGAATCGTCGGTGCCCTGGTGGCCGTTCCCTCCGCCGCCTTGGTCGCCGTTTTTGCAGACAAGTTCTTAGTGCAAAAAGAAGAAGCTCTTCACGGTGTCCCCGGTGCCCCCAAAGTCTGATCAAGTTCCGGATTGTTAGGTCGTAGCCATCTCTGCTTGCATCGCTTCCACCTTGCTCACCAGGTCGGGATTGCTTAGGACGCTCATGGGCTTCAAAAGATGTCGAACTTCCCCCAGAAGTTCATACACATCCGCATCACGCGTCGCGAGACGATTGAGCGCACCCTGAGACTTGAGCGTGTTTTGCAGGTCCTCAGGACGCTCACCGCGAGTTTGAGGATAGATGAAATCCGGAATAGCCGACATGATCCACGGCTCCTGCACGAGACTTTCGGCCTCTACCAGGAACTGGTGTGCCAGTGTGGAGAACGGGCTTTCGTTCAAACGATACGTAGCCAACAGCCGGCGCAGGGCATTCGCCTCCTGAGCCGCCAATGCCATTCCCTGCCCATAGATCGGATTGAGGAGACAGATCGCATCTCCGATGGGCACTAACCCCTGCGGAAAACGATCGAGCTTTCCGAAGTGTCTCCACTTGCTCTCAGGAAATGCATAGCGCGCGACTTCGCTCAGGCGCTTCGCTCCCCGGAGTGCATCATAGATCGTCGGTGTTCTCAACTTCCTTCGCGCGTACTCCAGAAATCCCTTGCCATCTGCTGGCGGCGTGTCCTCTCCCCTGCCGACCAGAAGCAACTGAAAACAACCGTGCTCCACGGGAAGCAGATATCCAAAGTGCACCTCTTCGGGGGCTTTGGGATAAGTGACGACCGCCTTGAACTCTCCAATCGCTCCGGGCTCAAGCTGAAAGAGCGCCGTGGCGTACCGAATATCGACGCCGATGGTGGTCTCCGAGGGGAGGCGCCAGCCAGCCGCTTTGAGAAACGATTGGGTGAGTGCTCCATGCCTGGACGCATCGACAATAAAATCTGCCGTAAGCGTCTCCGAAGTTCCCGTCAGGGTCTGGTATCGGACTCCTGCAACGGCCGTGCCGTCCGGCGTTCCAAGAATCTTAAGTGCAATCGCCCCACTGTGGAATCTAACGTTTCCAAGTTTCTCCACACGATGCCGCATCGTGACTTCGAGGAGCGGACGGCTCAGCTGACAGACAAACCAACCCCACTCCCTCAGCGGAAAGGGATCCAGATCCGGAGATTCCAGAAGTACGTCCGAGCCGGGATTGACAGGAACAGCTCCCGCCTGGAGGAGATCGCGCTCGAAGCCTGGAAAGAGCTCTTCCAGACCCTTCGCCGCCCCTCCAAGGATTCCATGTGCCTGCTTGCCTTGAGGCACACCCGGTCGCGCTATTGCCTGATCCGACAATTCATCGCGTTCAAGGACAATCACCTCTTCAAAAAAATCGGCAAGCGCGGCTGCCGCGCTCAGTCCACTAAATCCGGCGCCGATAACAACGGCCCTCTTTCCGAGGAAAGAGCCCTTGGTTCTAGATCCATTCAGCATGTAATACACCTCAACTCGTACGCAAACGGTTCTGGTTAGGTGAATGTCGCTCTATGAGCGGGTTCAGATTGCGGCGAGATCCTTCAGAAACTCCCGAAGGAGGGCGTTGACCTCATTTGGTCGCTCCTGCTGGGTCCAGTGGCCGCATCCGGGCAGGAAGACGGTCCCCTTGAGAAGAGGTACGCTCTGCGGCATCCGCGATCACGCGATCCATCCCCTCAAAGCTGAGCGTGAGATCCCGATCTCCCGCTACGAAGAGAGCAGGCACAGTAATCTTCAAGCCTTCGAATGGTGCGAGCAGCTCCCAGTTGCGGGCGATATTGCGATACCAGTTCAGGCCTCCACGGTAGCCACCTCGCGAAAACTGCTGGACGTATACGTCCGCGTCCGCCTCTGATATCCAGGAAGGCAAAGCGGGAGGATCGACGATCCCCGCGAGCAAACCGCCCGCTCTGGGGATCATCCCAGCCACTTTCCCCCTCGTCGTCTCCGGCGGTGCCGGAACGTCCCCGCTGAAGAGGTAGAGCGAAGAACGCACCGTCGCACGGATGTTGTGTTCGTACTCCTTCTCCGCCACTCCAGGAGTCTGAAAATAGGTTTGGTAGAAGACAGCGTCCGCCGTCTCGGGTACGTTCCGACTTGTATATACCTGGCCCCGAGGAAGAAATGGAACGCTGAGACCAACGACCCCGCGAAACCGATCTGGCCTTAGCAACGCGGCATGCCATGCGACGGGTGCACCCCAATCATGACCAACGATGACAGCGGTTTGAATCCCGAGAGCGTCCAGAACCCCGACCATGTCCCCTACCAGGTTAAGGATGGTGTACTGGTCGATGGCCGCAGGGCTTTCCGTCTCCCCATACCCTCGCATATCCGGCGCCACGGCACGAAATCCGGCCTCCGCGAGCGCCGAAAGCTGATGGCGCCAGGAGTAGGCCGTCTCTGGAAAACCATGACAGAAGAGGACAACCGGCCCTTCTCCCTGCTCGGTGACGTGCATGCGAATTCCGTTCGAGACAACCACTTGATGTTTTACTTCTGCCATGGGAATGCCCTCCAAACCAACTGCCGCCTGCTAAACGATTCGCAGGAAAACGACACTCGGAACGAAACACGCCCGCGCACAATTTATTCCTGCTTCGCTGCTGGCTGATCGCGTCCCAAGCGGGAAGTGTTCGGGGGGCGCCTCTTTCCATCGCTCCGTTGTCGAGTGATCTGGCTTTAAAACTCCCTAAACTTTGATGAAGTTCTCTCACTGCTATCCTTGAAGGGTGAGTGCCACCACTTCCATCGCCGGGCAGAGCAAGTCGCACAAAGCGGCCAGCCACACGCTCCTCACCGACTATGGCGAGCTCTTCAAGCCACGCGTCACGCTGATGGTCGTGATTACCGCCGCAGCCGGGTTCTATCTCGGCTGCCTGCGCTCCGGTATCAGCCCCTTTCATATTCAGTTCGTGAATGCCATGCTCGGCATCACCGCCGTGACATGCGGCTCAGGTGCACTGAATCAGGTGCTCGAACGCCGCACCGATGCCCTGATGCCGCGTACGCGCACGCGCCCCATGGCAGCCGAACGCATCGGTCTGGCACACGGCCTCCTCGTTGGCTTCACCGCGATCATTGGCGGATCGATCTTTCTCGCACTCACGACGAACTACCTCACCGGCATCCTGACGCTGCTCACCGCCGTCGGCTACGTCGCCATCTACACCCCGATGAAGCGCATCAGCATGGCAGCTACCTTCCTCGGAGCCTTCCCCGGAGCTCTTCCGGCCATCATTGGCTGGACCGCCGCGCGCCCCATGATCGAGTGGCCCGCCGTCGCGCTCTTTGCCATCATCTTCGTCTGGCAGTTTCCCCACTTTGAGGCCATTGGCTGGCTCTATCGCGACGATTACGCCCGTGCCGGCATCCGCGTCACGGCCGTCGTTTCGCCCAAAGGCCGGGCCACAGCTGCGCAGGCACTCTTCTATGCCGTTCTCATGATCCCGGTCTCGCTCTGGCCCGTCTACCTCGGCACCTCGGGCCGCATCTACGGAGCCTGCGCGATCGTCCTCGATCTCGTCTATCTTGCGTACACGATCCAGTTCACGAAGATCACACGCGGTCTTCCACCGGCGGTTTCGCGCAACTACGCCCGCAAACTTCTCCGCGTCAGCGTGATCCATCTCCCACTTCTGCTCGCCGCCATGATGCTGGACGCGGTGGGTCGCATTGCCTACTAGAGAGCCCAACGAATGACGAGCAGTAAAGCCTCCCCTGCACCCCAGATCCACACGCCGACTTCGATCATCTGGTTGATCCTAGCGATCTCGGCCGCTGCCAGCGCGTTCATCTTCTGGCTCGTCTACGTACATCCACCGATCGACGCGGACAGAAGCCAGTTCAAGTTCCTGCCCACGGTCAATGCAATCTGCAATTCGCTCTCTGCTATCGCCCTCGTACTCGGCTACACCTTCATTCGACAACGCAAAATCCGGCAGCATCGCGCTTCGATGTTCACCGCCTTCGTCTTTTCCACGATCTTCCTGGTCTCGTACCTCGCCAATCACGCGCTCCACGGCGAATACCATCTGCCCATCGCCCACACCGGTGCTCTCTGGCATAGCTACCTGACGCTGCTGATCTCGCATATCTTTCTTTCGGTCGTGGCGCTTCCGCTCGTCCTTATCACCTTCTTCTTCTCTCTGTCGGAGCGGTTCGTTCTCCACCGCAAGATTGCGCGGTACACCTTTCCCATCTGGCTCTACGTGTCCGTAACCGGCGTCGCCGTGTACCTGATGCAGGCTGCGATCAGCAGATGACCAAAGGAAAGATGCGCAACGACACACGCTCCATTCTTCGCGTAGGCACAGGCATCTTCATCGCAGGCGTCGTCTTCGCGATCCTGGTAAAGATCGGTGGAGGCCTCGGACAGCATGGACCGCCCAGCAACTTGGGCTGGTTCGGTTTGATCTTCGCCCTCGGCTGCCTGCCCGCCTCCGGTTTCCTTCTTCTTCTCGGCTTCGCAAAGTGGTTCGAAGACCGCAGGCGATAACTTCGCCGCTTCCTCTTTTACGCACGGATAAAATAGACCAGTGACTCGAAAAACCGTTTCTTCTTTAGAAAGTCCAGCAGCCATTCGCGGCGTGGACGACCTCCTCGCCTCCATCGGCCTGACGCACGGCACACGTTCCAGCCGCAAGGGGACCTGGACCGAAGGCGCGCGCAAACCTGTCGGCAGAAAGAAGAAGCTGGCCGCAGAAACGACGAAGGCTCCGACACCAAAGATCGACTTCGATTTCTCTCCCCTTCTCGCAAAGGCTCCGGCCGTCGTGCACGGCTTCTCCACACGCTCCGGCGGCGTGACCCGCGTCTATCGCCCCGGTCTACCCAAATCGCAGGGCGATCTCAATCTCGGTTTCACCACGCACGATGAGCGCAAGAACGTCGAGACCAACCGCACGCGGTTGATGCAGGCCCTTCTCGGCAAAGAAGCCAAGAATTGGAAGCTCGTGACGCTGCAGCAGCGTCACACACCAGTCGTACGCGTCCTGCGGGATGCTGACGCAACCAATCTTCGCGGCGACGCCGTGATGACCGACCTCCCTAATCGCCTGCTCGGCGTCATGACCGCCGACTGCATCCCCGTCCTACTCTACGACCGCAAGAACAGCGCAGTCGCTGCGTTTCACGCAGGCTGGCGCGGCACGCTCGCACGGATCGTGGAGCGTGGCGTGGGTACGATGAAGATCGAATACGGCTCCGAGCCGAAGGACATCGTCGCCGCCATCGGCGCTGGCATCGGTCCTTGCTGCTACGCGGTGGGCGAGGAAGTCCGGCACGAGTTTGAATCGCAGTTCGCCTACGCCCCGGAGCTCTTCAGCGACGTCTACGAATCCGAACCAATCCGCGACAAGTATCCTCTGCTCTTCATGACGGCGCGCGCGCCGGGACACTCCCCCATTGGCCCTCAGTTGCACCTAGATCTCTGGGAAGCAAATCGCCGCCAGCTTCTGGACGCAGGAGTGACGGCAAAGAAAATCTCTGTCGTCGGAACCTGCACCGCGTGTGGCACCTCGCGCTACTTCTCGCATCGCACCGAAGAGGGCTTCACCGGACGCATGATGTCCGTCATCGGCGTTCGCTAGCGAGTCTTCTCCCACGCCTTGGCATACTTCCAGCTCGTATAGCTGGCGTGATACAGGTGCAGCAGAAGACCTTCGCGCCCATCGCGAAAGCCGCCGCGAAAAACGTAGTTCCAGACAAACGTCGCGGCAGGTGCAAGCAACACGTACGCAAAGAAGTCGAAGATACTCGCCGAAGTCTTGCCCTTCTGTAAAAGCACCTCTGCACCCAGCGTGCTGTAGCGGTTCATGTGCTCAAGGTACCCGTTCAGCGTAGGATAAGCGTGATGCAGAAGGCTCCCCTGCAGAGTGCCGGAAGCTCCGTCGAAGCGGATGACCTCGTGCACAGGGCGAACCTCGAAACTCGCTGCTCCTTTGCGAAAGAGGCGAAGCTTCGCATCCGGATAGAAGCCGCCAAAGCGAATCCATCGCCCAAGAAAATAATTCTTTCGCGGAATGAAATACGCCCCCGGCTCTCCAGAGCGAAACGGCCGCTGCACAAGAGAAACAATCTCGTCGCGCACAGCAGGAGACAGCTCTTCATCGGCATCGAGCGAAAGCACCCAATCCCCTGTGCACTCGGAGAGAGCAAGATTCTTTTGCTCTGCGAAACCCAGCCACGGCTGCTCAATCAAACGAGCACCATATCGACGCGCTACGGCCCGCGTCCCATCGGTCGATCCGGAGTCCACAACGACCACCTCGCAACTCTCCGGAAGAGAGCTTAGCGTACGCGCAAGGTTTTCCTCTTCGTTATGCGTGATGATGGCGACCGAGAGCGCGGGCATGGGTACCGTTGTAGCACGTACGGCTAGCAACTAGCCGAGGACGATGTCCTGGTTGCCCGTGTGTTCGCGCAGGAGGCGCTGCGTGAGCGGCTTGAGGGTCTCACCTGTCTTAGGCAGCGTGAAGGCTTCTGTGGTCTCGTTGTACTCCAGCTTGAAGCTGGTGGAGATGGCGGAGATCCAGATCTGACGCACAGGCGTGTTCGGCGTAAAGACGAACTTGGCGCTATCGTCTTCAAAGAGCACGTTCAGAACGCCGTTCTTCTCTTCGGCTTCAAAGCCACCATCTTCCTCAGCCTCGATCAGGGACTGCTTGAGGTCTTCGAGGACAGAGTCGGAAAGGCGGCGGAACGTAGCTTCGTCGATCATGCATCCAGTGTAACCGCGTGAGCTCTTTTAGCGGACGACGCTGAGGACAGCCGCCGGGGCTCTGCCATAGCGACTCAGGAGAATCACACCGGCGATGGCGAGAAGGCCGCCATAGAAGCTGCTCACCGCGGGTATCTCGTGAAGCCAGAGGTACGAGATCGCGATCGTGACGATGGGAACGAGATTCAGCAGGCTGGCGGTCTGGTTGAGCGTGAAGCGCGACAGCGCAATCGTCCAGGCGAGGTAACCGATCGCCGCGGGAAAGATCCCAAGGAAGAGCGCGGCAAAGAGAGGCTCGCGCGGGCCATGGGCCGCAACCTTCAGGGCCTCCGGGAGGTAGGGCGAAAGCAGAATTGCCCCCGTAAACATGAGGCAGGCAGTGACAGAGATAGAAGGATAGGTACGCAGCAGAGTCTTCTGCAGCGTGCCCATCACGGACGCGCAGAGGGCCGCGAGAAGGATCAGCACAGCTCCAACCCCGAAGTGAAATCCATTCGGCGTGGAAAACGCGATGATGGTGGCGCCAGCGAAGCTGAGCGCGATCGACAACCAGCCGACCGGGCTGAGGCGCTCCGCAAGAAAGGTCACTCCGAGCAGAGCCGCAAAGACAGGCATGCAGTTGATCAAAAAGCTCGCCGTAATCGGAGAGACGGTCAGTTCTCCGGCATTCAGCGCGAGATTGTAGATCACGATCCCCAGGGCTCCCGCGAGACCGATGCGGAAGAGATGGCTGCCGCGCGGCAGAGGCGGCCTTTTGATCGCAAGGATCACCAGAAACACGATCGATGCCGTGAAAAAGCGAAGTGAGGCGAGTTCTACCGGCCTGAAACCCCTCAATGCAACGCGAATCGCAGGATAAGCAGAGGCCCACGAAAAAATTGTGACTGAGGCCGCAACGATTGCGACAGGGAAAGAAGTTTGCTTTTGCGACATCTTCCAAGGATAAGGAATGGTTTCTCTACGGTCACTCCCAATGTATGCAACTTGGATGCAACGTTCCCGTTTCGGCGTCAGGCGGATTCGAAATCAGGATGCGCGCGTTATCCGTGAACCGAGAATAAGAATCTCGACGAGCCTTTTTGCGCTCTGCGGCCAATCCGGCGTCGACGCCACATTGGAGACACCCACAAGCGCCCGCAGCAGGTCCAGCGGTTCAAGGTCGGAGCGGATCTCGCCGCTCTCAATCGCTCGCTCAACGAGCGATTGAATCGCCCCTTTGATCAAGTCACCCGTCGCCTCGAAGATCTTCGAGGGACCGCCCACAATCGTGTTGAGAGCCGGAGCAATAATCTGCTTGGCCGCAATGTAATCGACGAAGAGCAGCATCCACGCACGCAACGCCTCCACAGGCGGCATGGTTCTGGCAAACTCAGCTTCGGTTGCGGCCAACTTCTCCACTTCAGTCCGATAGACCGCCTCCAGAAGCACGTCGCGTGTCGGGAAGTGACGATAAAGCGTTCCGGCGCCCACGCCCGCCTGCTTTCCAATGTCATCCAGGCTCACGTTCGCGCCTTGAAGAGAAAAGGCCTCTTTGGCGATCTCCAGAATGCGTTCGTAGTTACGGCGCGCATCGGCGCGAGGTCTGCGCGGAACGGATTGTGTGGGTTTTATCGACATAAAAATAACTGCAACCGGAGAGACCCTCCGGTTATCTAGTATTGTGGAGGCACTCTCCGTTTTATCGCAGCAAAGCCGGGCGGTCAATGATCGCCCATCAACTCGAACGTTCCTACATGCAGGAGGAAGAAGATGGCAGAGATATTTGGTGCGACCTCGACGACGGAAGAGGTGTTGTCCGGCGTGAGGCTTGATAGAAAAAGAGTTCTGGTTACAGGCGTCTCCGCCGGCATCGGCGTGGAGACCGCACGGGCGCTCGTTGCCCATGGCGCGCACGTGGTGGGTGCGGCTCGCGACCTGACCAAGGCAGCAGCGGCCACTTCCCAGGTAAAGCAGGATGCCGCAGCCAACGGCGGAAGTTTCGAGCTGATTGCCCTTGATCTCTCCGACCTCAAGAGCGTTCGGGCGAGCGCTGACGAACTCCTGAAAAAGGGCGCGCCTTTCGATGTGATCGTCGCCAACGCGGGTGTGATGGCCACGCCGTTCGGTCACACGGCCGACGGTTTTGAAACGCAGTTCGGAACCAATCACCTGGGCCACTTTGTCTTCGTCAACCGAATCGCATCACTTCTCCGTGAAGGTGGGCGTCTGATTAACCTCTCCTCCTCTGGACACCGCTTCTCGAACGTCAACCTGGAAGATCCTAACTTCGAGCACACAACGTACGAACCGTTCGTCGCGTATGGCCGCTCGAAGACTGCAAACATTCTCTTTGCAGTGGAATTCGATCGGCGTCATCGCGCACGCGGCGTCCGTGCCGCGGCGGTTCATCCGGGAGGAATCATGACAGAACTTGGCCGCCACATGGAACCGGGCCAGATAGAGGCGATGATCGAGCAGTTCAGCAAGCAAGCGGAGGCGGAAGGCGTGCCCTTCCAATTCAAGACCATCCCGCAAGGCGCCGCCACTTCAGTCTGGTCAGGCGTCGTCGGTTCGGCTGAGGAGATCGGTGGTCAGTACTGTGAGAACTGCCACGTCGGCAAAGTTGTGGCGGACGATGTGCTCATCAGCCCTATGAGTGAAGGGGTGCGCGGATATGCGCTCGATCCCGCAAACGCTGCTGCACTCTGGAAGAAGAGCGAAGAGATGGTTGGAGAGACTTTCTAACCGGCTTCACGAACTGTATACAGGAACAAATCGAAACGGGTGAGGATCTGATCCTCACCCGTTTCATTTTGGAACAGCCTGAATTGCGGTTTAGAAGGGGATATCGTCGTCGGTGATCCCGGCGTCCGCATAGTCTTCCTGCGGCTGCGACGGACGCTGGTCGAAGGAAGCCGTGCTCTTGCTGTAGCTGCTGGCTCCTCCACCGGCGTAGCTGGAACCTCCGCCCGACTCTCCGCCCTGGCGGCTGCCGAGGAGCGAGAGCTCATTGACGAGGATCTCAGTACGGTACTTCTTCTGTCCCGATTCCTTGTCGTCCCAGGAACGGGTATGAATTTTGCCTTCTACGAAGAGCTGCGTGCCCTTTTTCACATAGTCGCGAACGATTTCGGCGGTACGGCCGAAGCAGACGAGATTGTGCCACTCGGTCTTGTCGACCCAGTTGCCGGTCTGGTCTTTCTGCCGGTCGGCGGTGGCCAGAGAGAAGCTGGCGATGACCATGCCGCTCTGCGAGGCGCGCATCTCCGGGTCTTTGCCGACGTTGCCGAGGAGCATAACTTTATTGACGCCCTTTGCCATGAACAGGTACTTCCTTTCGGGTTGGAGATGAAGATAACAGATCAGAAGGTGTTGCGCCCGAGGGTGCACCTTGCAGAATTTTACGCTAAAGGCTTGCGGATAAAGGGACTTAAGCGTAAAATTCCACGATTGTGGGCACACTTAGCAGTACTAATTTTACAGCGCAATACCTTCGGTCGAGGATCGGGCGCGTCTGTGTGCCCATAGCAGCCAAAAACGCGGGCGAGATGCTCGACCGCGCGGCCGAAGTGGGACGCGAAACTCCCTTTCTGGAACTCCGGCTCGACTCCCTGGAGAAGCCGCAACTCGTCACCGGCAGACTGAAGCAGTTTCTCGCCGACCGCCCTCTGATCACCATGATTGCTACCTGCCGCCGCAAGGCGAATGGCGGCGATTTTGCCGGTTCTGCGGAGGAGCAAATGGAACACCTCCTGGCCTCCGCAAAGAGCGGCTGCCATATCGTGGACCTGGAGATCGAAACGGCGGAAGCCCTCAAAGCGGGTGCGGTGGACAAGCTGCGCGAGGCCGGAAGCCTGGTCATGCTGAGCTTTCACGACTTCAAAGGCACGCCTGACCTGGACGCCGCATATGACCGGCTGGCCAAATTTTCCCCGGATTTTTACAAGATTGTGCCTACGGCGAAGTCCCTTCCTGACAACCTGAAGGTAACCGCACTGTTGGAAAAACACGCCGAAGACGCCAATGTTGTCTCCATGGCCATGGGCAGCTTCGGCGTTCCGTCGCGCATTCTGGGGCCGCGTTTTGGGTCCGTCTTCACTTTCGGAGCGGCCACGTTGGGCGAAGAGACCGCCCCGGGGCAGGTTGCGGCGCGGACGTTGACCGAGCTCTATCGCATGGACGGGATCGAGGCTTCGACACGCATCTACGGCGTGGCTGGCTCTCCCGTGACCAGTTCCCTGTCGCCGCTGATGATCAATACCGCCTTCCGGCGCGAGACGGTGAATGCCGTCTATGTAGCACTGGAAACAGGCGATGTGAAGGATCTTTTGAAGGTTATGGAGCAGCTGCCGATTCATGGCGTCTCCGTCACCATGCCTCTGAAGACGGATATTCTTGCCCACCTGGAGAAGACCGATCCGCTGAGCGCGAAGATCGGCGCGTGCAATACGGTCGTCCGTGCGCAGGACGGCAAGCTCTACGGCTTCAATACGGATGTCGGCGGAATCGTAGGCCCGTTGGAGCGCCGCATTCCCCTGCGCGGAGCCAAAGTGCTCGTGCTGGGGGCCGGTGGCGTGGCGCGTGCCGCCGTCTTCGGTCTGAAGGACAAGGGTGCGGAGGTCAGCATTCTGAACCGCACACCGGAGAAAGCGCAGAAGCTCGCGCGGCAGGCCGGAGCGAAGGTCATGCGGCGCGACCAGCTCTCAAAGACACGCTTCGACGTCGTGATCAACGCAACGCCTTACGGCATGCTGGGGCAGAAGATCGCTTCGCCCATCTCCGCCGAGGAGTTGAACACGGGTCTGCTCTTCGACCTCGTCTACAACCCCATTGAGACGCCTCTGGTACGTCTGGCGCGATCCAAGGGCATCGCGGTTGTGCTGGGTGTGGAGATGTTCGTGCAGCAGGGCGCGCGCCAGTTCGAGATCTGGACGGGCAAGCCCGCGCCGCAGGAAGAGATGCTGCGCGTCGTGCTGCACGCGCTGAAGCAGCAAGCCGAGGCGAACATGCCTCCAACCCCGGCAGCTCCTCCCGTAGTGGAGAAGCCCGTGACGTCTGGAGCACAGATGCCCGTGGAACCTGTGGTGGAAGTACCGGTGGCACCGGTAGTCAACAAGCCAGCTCCCGTGGCAGAGAAGTCTTTACCGCAAAAGAATGCAGAGCACCGGCCCCTACCGGCGCAGGTAAAGCCCGTCGTAAAAGCTCCCGTCAAGACAGTTGTGGCGAAGATTGCGACGCCGGTGGCTGCAAAGAAAACCGTCACTGCAAAGACAGCGGCGAGTAAGCCAGTAGGGAAGAAAGTTATTGCAAAAAAGCCTGAACCTCCGAAAAAGAAGGTGGCTGTAAAGAAGCCCGTAGCCCCGAAAGGCCCACCGATCAAAGCGGCTGCAAAGAAGGCGCCTGCCAAAAATGTAGTCGCGAAGAAGGCAACCGCGAAAAAGCCGGTTCCGAAGAAGATTGCCGCGCCTGCAAAGAAGACGCCTGCCAAAAAGATCGCCGCGAAGAAGACCCCTTCCAAGAAGTCGGCAAAGAAACGCTAGAGGGTGCGTTCTCTCTTCCGATGCCGCATGGTATCTGGCGAGGACGTGGGCACGGTTGAAGTTGTGGCCAGCCGCGGGTAGAGTCGAAGATCTATGCGAGTTACACGAATTCTCATTGCATTGCTGGCCCTGGCTGGCGCCGTCGTATCCGTTCTGGCACTGCGCATTCATATGCAGGACCCCAACGCCGCGCCCCCGTGCGCTGTAACGGAGAACTGGGATTGTGGAGCGGTGAATCATTCGCGCTTTGCGGTGTTTCCGCCACGCAGCTTCGACGAAAATCCTCAGGCGAAGGGACATATTCCCATCGCGGCCTTCGGCATTGTGGGTTATCTGCTGATCGTCGGGCTCGCACTCTTCGGCTTCGACTTCTGGGCCTTCGAGGCCGCGCAGATCGGTTTCTTCTTTGCACTCATTCTTACTTTCCTTGAAAAGTATGTTCTGGAAAAGTGGTGCATCTACTGTGTCTGGTCGCAGGGGATTATCGCGGCGACCTTGCTCGTAACAGCGATCAATCTCTGGTTATCGCGACGATCGGCAAGACCCGGTCTGCACCTTCGGGCGCAGGGAGGAGAGATTCATGTGGCCTAAGCTGCTGCTTCAGGTAGGAGAACTGCTCCCGCATATCCGGCATCTGGTACCGCTGGCGCAGAAGTACTTCGACAAGGGTGGGGACGCCTCCGTCCTGACGGGCATCTCCGAGTCGATCCAGAGCGATCTGGGACAGGTGAAGAGTGGACATGCCTCCCTTGCCAGACAGGTGCAGGAGCAGAACGCGCTGCTCGGCAGCGTAGGAGACGACGTCCGCAGGCTGGGCGAGAGCGTTGCCACTCTGGATACTCGCGTCACGGAGATCGATGCGCGTATAAGGTCCGCGGCGGTCACCATGAAAACCCTGTTGGGTGTGACCCTGGCACTGCTGGTCATTGCTCTCGGCCTGTTGATCTTTCTGGTCATGAAGTAGACGTCGTGCAATCCACGATCGCAGGCTTTCATACCGACGAAGAGGGCCACTGGGTGGCCGACCTCGCCTGCGGCCACGGACAGCATGTGCGTCATGATCCGCCCTGGATGCTGCGGCCCTGGGTATTGACCGAGGAAGGGCGCGCGGAGCGGCTGGGAACCACCCTGGACTGTAAGAAGTGCGAGAAAGCAAAGCCGGTCGCGTAAAATCGGAGAGGTCTCGAACTTATGCTCCCGGAGCTTGCCCTGTACTCTTACGTTTCCATGCTTTCAATGCACGTGATGATCTTTGCCTCTCAGCATGGAATGAGGCACTACTGGCGCAGCCACTACGGCGATCACACCTTTCAGCACATGTACCGCTGGAATGCGTTCGACACCTACATGCTCATCCCCTACTTCCTGGTGATGGTGATCCTTGCGTTCTACGGTGTCCACCGCTACCAGCTGGTGTGGCTGTACTTTCGGAATCGCAAGAATGCGGCCTCCTGGAAGACGCCTGCAGCGCGATTTGAAGAGAGCGAGCTTCCCTTCGTCACAATCCAGCTGCCCATCTTCAACGAGCAATATGTCGTGGATCGTCTGCTGGATGCATGCTGCCGGATCGACTATCCGCGCGACCGTTTCGAGATCCAGCTGCTGGACGACTCTACCGACGAGACGACGATGGTGGCGGCGCAGATCGTCAAGCGCTACGCCGAAGGCTTTGCGGGACTGCCTCCGCAACCTGTCCATTACATTCACCGCACAAACCGCTATGGCTACAAGGCGGGCGCGCTGGACGCTGGCCTGAAGACGGCCAAGGGCGAGTTGATTGCCATCTTCGACGCGGACTTTGTCCCTCCTGAAGAGTGGTTGATGAAGGTGATTCACCAGTTCAAGGAAGTGCCCGGCCATGAGCACATCGGCATGGTGCAGACGCGGTGGACGCATCTGAACCGCGATTACAGCTTCCTGACGCAGGTGGAAGCGATCCTTCTCGACGGTCACTTTGTCCTGGAGCACGGCGGACGTTCGCGCGCGGGCGTCTTCTTCAACTTCAACGGAACGGCGGGCATGTGGCGGCGCGAGACCATCGACGAAGCCGGTGGGTGGCAACACGACACCCTGACGGAAGATACCGACCTGAGCTATCGCGCACAGCTGAAGGGCTGGAAGTTTCTCTACCTGCAGGACGTCGAGTGCCCCGCAGAGCTGCCGATCGAGATGACGGCCTTCAAGACGCAGCAGGCGCGCTGGGCGAAGGGTCTGATTCAGACGGGCAAGAAGATCCTGCCGCGCGTGCTCAAGAGCGACGCGCCCTGGCACACCAAGCTGGAGGCCTGGTATCACCTGACGGCGAACATCAGTTATCCGCTGATGATCGTGCTGAGCACGCTGCTGATGCCCGCGATGGTGATTCGCAGCTGGCAGGGCTGGATCCAGATGTTGCTGATCGATTTTCCTCTGTTCATGGCAAGCACCTTCTCTGTCTCGTCCTTCTACTTGGTCTCGCAGAAAGAGCTCCATCCGAAGACCTGGTACAAGACGTTTCTGTATCTTCCCTTCCTGATGGCTCTGGGTGTGGGACTTACGATTACGAACACGAAGGCCGTTCTGGAAGCGCTCTTTGGTGTGAAGACCGCCTTCGCGCGCACGCCAAAGTATCGCGTAGAGAAGAAGGGTGAGAAGGCGCAGGCGAACAAGTACCGCAAGCGTCTTGGCATCGTGCCGTGGATCGAACTGATCATCGGCTGCTACTTCGCCTGGACGGTCTGGTACGCGATCAGCAGCGAGAACTACTTCACGGTTCCGTTCCTTCTGCTCTTCGTTCTGGGCTACTGGACGACGGGCGCGCTGAGCTTGTTACAGGGACGGTTTGACCGCTTGAATGTGGGCCAGGAGATGCACGAGAAGCCTTACCCCATGGGAATCTAGTTTTATCGAAGCACCGCTTTACGGAGGAGTATGCTGCGGATTTTCACGCTCTGTGTTCTGGTCTGTTCCTCCCTTTCCGTCCTTGCGCTCGACTCTGTTCCTAAGAACGAATACCGCGAACGTCGGGTCAAACTCTCTGCAAGCCTGCATGGTGGAGCGGCGGTTCTATTTGCCGCCACGGAACCCCTGCTGGACTTCATGCCCTACCGGCAGGACTCCGACTTCTATTACCTCACGGGTTGGACGGAACCAGGAGCCGCCCTTGTGATCGTGGGAGAAGGTCCTGAGACGGTGCTTCCGCGCATTGGGACCAAGGTTCCTGCGCATTTTTATCGCGAGATCCTTTTTCTTCCCGAGCGCAACTTCGTGTTGGAAAAGTACACCGGCGCGAAGCTGGATGCCGCTGCCATGGACGCCGCCGCGAAGGCCGGCGTGGATGCGGTAATGCCGATGCGTGAACTGCCCGGCGTTCTGGCCCAGTTCGCGGAGGCGGACCGAAGGCGGCTGCAGACGTTCTGGTGGCAGACGGACTTCGAAGCCGGCAACTCCGTCATGCGCTTTCTGGGAGCTTCCATGGGCAACGACGCCGCACCGGCGGCGCACGATGTGCGTGCGTTGACGATGCCGCTCCGCAGCGTGAAGAGTCCTGCTGAGATCGCGCTGCTGAAGAAGGCGAGTGACGCCTCGATCAAGGCACAGCTTGCAGGAATGAAGGCGATCAAACCCGGCGTGACGGAACGGACGGTTGCGGGTGTGGAGATTGCGGAGTCGATGAAGCAGGGATGCGAACGCGAGAGCTATGCGCCCATTGTTGGGGCGGGGCCAAACTCCGTGACTCTGCACTACTCTGACAACGCGGCGACGATTAAGGCGGGCGAAGTGGTGCTCATCGACGCCGCCTGCGAGTACTCGATGTACGCCTCGGACATCACGCGCACCATGCCCGCAACGGGCCACTTCACCGCCCGCCAGAAGGAGATCTACGAGATCGTCCTGGGTGCGCAGCAGGCCGCAGCAGCGGCGTTTGTAGCGGGCAAAATGCGTCTGGGCAACGTGAGTGAGCGCGGAGCGGATGTCAGCGACACTCTCGACAAAGTAGCTTTTGACTACATCAACACGCATGGAAAAGATCTGCATGGAGAGCCGCTGGGCAAGTACTTCCTCCACGGTCTGGGACATTCTGTAGGCATCGATGTACACGATCCGTACGACCCAGCAAAGCCACTCGACCGTGGCAACGTCTTTACGATCGAGCCAGGAGTCTACATCCCTGAAGAGCAGATCGGGGTTCGCATTGAAGATGTGGTCTATGTGAACGACGAGGGGCGTCTGGTCGATCTGATTGGGCCGCTTGCTCACACGGCAAAAGAAGTAGAAGCCGCCATGCGGTAGAGCTGCATGACGGCTTGTTGTGAAGTCTGAGACTTCTTTGTCGTCCCGCAGCGGAGCGGAGGGATGACAAAAAAATGATTATGCGTGCGCGGAAGACGCGTGCGCCGCGCTGCGGCGGCTGCCCCACACGCCGAAGAAGAAGACGTAGACGTAGCAGGCCAACGGGATGAAAAGCGCGTGCTGGATGCCGACGCTGTCTGCAAGCTTGCCCTGTGCGACGGGAATGATGGCTCCGCCAACGATGGCCATCACGATCAGAGAAGCAGCCTCGCTCGTCCGATGACCGAGGCCTTCGATCCCGATCGAGAAGATCGACGGGAACATGATCGAGTTGAAGAGACCAACGCAAAGGATCGTGATCGCTGCCAGGTAACCGTGGCTCAGGATCGACGTGAGGACAAGAACACCGGCAATCGCCGCAAAGAGGGCCAGGAGGACGCCCGCATTAATTCGGCGCAGAAGCCATGAGCCGATGAAGCGGCCCACCATGGCCCCGCCCCAGTAATAGGAGACGTAGGAGGCGGCGGTCAGCTCCGTCATATGCGCGATGTTGGGAAGTTGCAGATACCGGACCAGGAAGCTGCCGATGGAGACCTCTCCGCCGACGTAGAGAAAGATGCCGAGGACCGCAAGAACGACCTGCGGCGTGCGCCAGACGGACTTCGCCGTGGCGTCCTGGATGCGAATGTCCGAGGTGTTGCTATTGAACGACGGAAGCCGCAAACGGATAAACGTGGCCAGGGCAAAGAGGATGCCGGCGAGAAGAATGTAAGGCAGTTTGACGCTTGCAGCCTGCTGCTGCTGATTTGCGTGGAGAGCGGAGCCCGTAAGCGTCGTGGTGGTAGCGACCACCGCGACCGTAGAGAAGATGAACAGACCGCCGATGTGAGGAGCGATCGTTGTTCCCAGCGAGTTGAACGCCTGCGCGAGATTGAGGCGGCTGGAGGCAGTACGGCTGGAGCCGAGCGCCGCCACGTAGGGATTTGCCGCAACCTGTAAAGCCGTGATGCCGCACGCAAGCACAACCTGCGCCGAGAGGAAGATGGCGTAAGAGGCGAGCATGGCTGCGGGAAGAAAGAGCAGGCAACCGCAGGCTGAGACACAGAGTCCGGCGACCATCGTATTGCGATAGCCGATGCGATCCACAACCTTGCCCCACGGTAGAGCGAAGACAAAGTAGGCCGAGAAGAAGGCGAACTGGACAAACATCGCCTGAAAGTTCGAAAGAGCAAAGACATTCTGAAGATGTGGAATGAGAATGTCATTGAGTACCGTAACAAAGCCCCAGATAAAGAACAGGGTGGTCACGATGGTCATCGCTGCGCCGGAACGCTCAATCTTGATCTCCGGAAGTGCGCCCTCTGTGGGCATTTCAATCTGCATGTATTCCTCGGCTTACTTTCGCTCGATCAAGGGTATCAGCCAGAGGATAAAACTGGCTGGCCCCGACTGGGAAACCAACGACCCCGCAAACAAAAGCGCCAGCCCACAGGATGTGTGGGCTGGCGCTGGTTTCCAGCAGGTTCAGACGCTTACCAGCGCATACCGACGGTCACGGGAAAATAGCCCGTGCGATACCCGTTCGCGGGATAAAAGTCGGCCCGGTTGCCGTTATTGTCGACCCAGACATAGCGTGCTTCTGCAAAGAGGCGGTTGGAGGAGAAGTTGGACACTTTGTAGGTCAAGCCAACGCCGCCGTTCACGCCGAAGGCACCGTTGGTGTACGAGTCGAAGGTCTGATTTGCGGTGTACTGGTAGCAGTTGCCGAAGTAGTCGTAGTAGCAACCCGTGCTGGGCAGCGTGAAGTTGGTTGTCTTGCGATAGTAGCCAAGGCCCCCGACCAGGTAGGCTCCGGTTCTTCCCGCACCCTGGAAGCTGATGGTTGGGTTAGCAGTAATAGACCAGATGTGTGCGTTTGCGTCGAGTCCGGCGAAGGTACCAGCATCGTATCCCAGGGAGTTGTACAGGTTGTACTGCCTATTGATGTTCCCGCCAGTGAGGCCAAAGCGGTCGTAGTCGTACTGAAGAAGAACACCGAATGTCTTATTGAAGTTCAGACCTCCGCCCACAGAGAATTTGTAGCTGAGGGTGTTGTCATGCGCAGTGGACCCTGCGGGCGCGGCAAAGCCGCCACCAACTTCAAAGGCGTACTTCGTGGAGCCATCGGCGTTGTGCCAGCCATCGGCATAGCGAGGCCGACCGTAGGTACGACGTCGGGGTGGCGGCTGGTCTGTCTCAGAACTGGAAGCCAGCGAATCACGCTCTTCGGTGACAGCATCGGGCGAAGCGCTGCTGCTCACGCCATACGTCATATCAGCATAGGTGAGGTTGCTCAAGGGAGAGCCAACGCCCGTATTGAAGTTGATCGACGCAGGAGCTTCTGCTGGATCTGCGGCGGCATGCGCTGAAGGTACGATCGCGGCAGCAGAGATTGCAATGACCGCTGCGAAAACACGATTCCGGACGAAAAATTGGCCTGCGTTGAAACTCATTTTGGTCAAACTCCTTAAAGAGCGTCCTCTGGGGACTTCGTTCTCTGTAACCCGGTTGGGAAAGATTTGTTGTGTCATTGTCATTGTCTGCCAAACTCATTGATCCGCGTAGAGTAAGACGACTGGAAGCGGAATTTGGATCGCTGACGCCGGAACGTGGCGCAGAAGAACATGCCAAAACGAGTCAAAGCCACCGGTGAGGGTGGCTTTGACCATTCAAAAGTACAAATGTTTAGTGAATGTCGAACTGCTCCGGGCTAAGGCTTGGATCGCTCTTGACCAGGATGGTTTTCTTAGTGAGCTCCTCCATATCTAAAAGCCAGCGCGAGCCGGAGGCCTTGAGGGTCTTGACTACCTCGGGATGAACGCGCAGCATCATGTCGCCCTTATCCATATGGCGATACATCTTGCGCATCTCGATGAAGATCTCATTCGCCACAGTGACCGGCGATTTGACCATACCCGTACCCGTACAGACGGTGCACTGCGTGGAAAGCGTGCGCTCCAGCGACTGGCGCACCCGTTTGCGGGTAATGATGACGAGACCGAAGTCATTGAATTGCAGCACCTTGGAAGGTGCGCGGTCGGTCTTGAGTTCATCCTCGAGCGCCTGCATCACTCTATTGCGGTTCTTGCGGTCGTCCATGTCGATGAAGTCGATGACGATAATGCCGCCGAGATCGCGCAGACGGATCTGGCGGACGATCTCAGGGATGGCATCGAGGTTGGTCTTGACGATTGTGTCCTCCAGACGTGTCGTCTTGCCGACGTATTTGCCGGTGTTGACGTCGATGGCAACGAGGGCTTCGGTCTGGTTGATCACGATGGACCCGCCGGACTTCAGCCATACCTTGCTCTTGAGCGCCTTGTCGATCTCCGCAGTCACGCCGAACTGTTCGAAGAGCGGCGTTTCTTTGATGTACAGCTTGACGCGGCGGATCAGAGAAGGCTGGAAGCGCTGCAGGAAGCGAAGAACGCGCTCGTACTCAGCCTCCGTGTCGACCCAGATAGCGGAGAAGTTGTCGCCGACCTGGTCGCGCAGAATACGCTCCACGAGGTTGAGGTCGTGGTAGATAAGCGCCGGGGACTTCGAGGACTCGGAGCGTGACTTGATGTCCGTCCAGAGGTTGATCAGGAAGCGAAGATCGCTGCGAAGCTCTTCTTCGCTTGCTCCGTCTGCGGCGGTGCGGACGATGAAGCCGCCCGTCGCATCGCCCTTCTCGGAGAGAAGGATCGTCTTCAGGCGACGACGCTCTTCATCCGAAGAGATCTTACGCGAGACGCCGGTGTGGTTCACCGTCGGCATAAAGACAAGGAAGCGGCCAGGAAGTGCGATGTGCGATGTAATGCGCGCACCCTTCTTGGCGATGGGCTCTTTAGCGATCTGAACGAGAATCTCCTGGCCGGGCTTGAGCAGGTCAGAGATCGCAGGAAGATCCGATGCCTGAACACGAGGACGTCCACCACGACCGCCTCCGCCACTACCACCGGTGCGGCGTGCTCCGCCACGATCTCCACCACGATCATGGCGGTCGCGGCGGTTTGAGTCACGACGGCCACGGTCTCCACGGTCGGAGCGCTCGCGACGTGGGTTACCCTCGCCATTGGCGACAGCAGGAGCAGTAGCGTCGGAGTCTTCAGCGGACTCATCCCCTTCTTCGGAGAAGGTCTCGTCCGTGTCTTCCAGATCGTCACCCTCTTCAATGGCGGAGCGGGTACGACCTTCGATCGACACCTCCCGAAGCAGTGTCCCGAGTTCCGGTCCGCCTTCGAGCGTCTCTTCCTCCATCTCCTCGCTGTCTTCTTCCGTATGAGCATGGAGGGATTCGATCTGGAGATCATCTTCTTCAAACTCCTCTTCTTCTTCGACCGTGCCCTGACCGAAGGCGTGGTTTCTGCTCACAGGTGCGGGAGTAGTTACAGCCTCAGCGAGCGGAACCGACTGCACTGCCTCTTCGTGAGCGATGGGCGTTGCAGGAGACGAGAACGCATCCGCCGCAGGTTGGTGCGCGGCGTCGTTGCGGGAGAGGAGTTCGCCCGTCGGCTGCATAGTCGTGAACTCGTGAGCGGGGGGCTCGGGATTGTTCAGAGCTTCCTGGGCCGCAAGCTTGGCGGCCTCCCGCGCTGCCTTTTCGGCAGCGCGGCGTTCGCGCCAGCGGCGGAAGCTGGAGCGGGGGGCATCGATGCGGTTGGCCGCGTCGCCCTCGCTGGGTTCAAAGTCCACGGCTTCTGCCGGCTGCTGCTGCGGGACTGGGCTGGCCGCAACGGTGTCGATGGGCTCGTGGACCGGGACAGGCTTCTGCTCTTCGACGACGGAAGCCTGCAAGGCCGTGACCGGGGTAGGAATGCGCTCCGGCGGTGTCTCCACCGGCTGCGTCCGTTGCTCGTAGTTCTGCGAAGTCGCGGGGCGAAGGCTGGCTTCCTCGCGCACTTCCGAGAGAGGAGCGGGAATGAACTCGGTAGCAGGTGCTGCTATCTGGTCCGGACGGGGATTGCGCGGGCGATCCTCGCGGCGTCCGTTGCCACGGTTGTCATTCCGATTACCACCACGACCATCGCGGCGGCCGTCATTCCGACCACCACGTCCATCGCGACGACCTTCGATTCGGCCTTCCGCGCGCGCTTCAGACCTGGGCTGCGAGGACTCACTGCCCGCGGAGGGTGTCCGGGGACGAATCGTTTCGCCCGGAAGTACAAGACCGCCGTCCCATCCCTTGACTTCAAAGGAAGAGCCAGACGACAGAACATCGGTGGGAGGAGCGACAACGGGCGCCGGGTTAGGATCGCCACCGACGCGGTACTTTGAAATCGACTCACCGGGGAGGATGATCGGTTCGCCTGCGGGCGCATCTTCTTCCTGGCCGTATTCCTGGCCGTAGACGGGTGCGGAAAGGCTGCTGCGCTCTGCGCGGGGCTCACGTTCGCGCCCGCCTCGCTGATCGCGTCCACTACGGCCATTGCGGCCTTCGCGTCCACGGCCACGGTCGCGTCCACCGCGATCCCCGGGCCCCTCAGGACGCTCGATGCGGGGACGATCTGCGGTGTATTCGGGTGCTGTCTGCACTTCTGGGGGAGCTTCGGTGTAGGCCTCTTCCGAGCCTTCCTCCGCGTTCAGATC
>Ga0247762_1000014_pt1 | contig 142757 bp, 110 predicted proteins | sample UWRJL081202R4_FD_181016 | JGI IMG/M metagenome (GOLD analysis project Ga0247762, IMG submission 181016) | Plant litter microbial communities from Arlington Agricultural Research Station in Wisconsin, United States - UWRJ-L081-202R-4 | ecosystem: Environmental > Terrestrial > Plant litter >...
CTGCAACACCTGCCGCAAGCCTCGTCCTACAACGCCGACCGCATGCACTGAGTCGAAGAAGCCCGGGAAGATCGTAATCATGTCAAAACGAAGCATCCCATATCGTCGCAGATCGTTCGCTGAGAATCGAGAGGCCGCGTCCATGGCGCGAATGGGGGATTCCTCGCTATGGTCTTTCTACTTACCTTACGAGATGTAACCGACAAGGTGTGGGCCATATGAAGCGTCGCTTTCTCCTGTGTTCTCTGGTCGTCTTTGGAACTTCTCTTGCCGCGTCGGCCCAGGCAGCGAACGGCACTGCGCCTGCAGCAAACCTCTCTAGTTCTGCTCCTGGGGCCGAGGGTTCCTCAAATGTTTACAGCGCGACCGTCCATCCCGTGCGCCCGATGCGTAACGCTCCAAAGAGCACAATCGCACTCACTGCAAGCACGCTTGGCGTTGGGCTTGAGATCTCTACCCCCATCGGACGCTACGTCGGTTTGAGGGCGGGAGGCCACGGCCTCGCGTTCGGTGGCGACTTCACCTCAAGCGGCATCCCTTTTACCGCGCGGTTGAACGAAACCTCAGCGACGTTCCAGGTCGATGTTTCTCCCTTCGGCGGCCGCTTTCGCATCAGTCCCGGATTGATGGTTTACAACGGTATCCACGCCAGCGCACGGGCTTTCATCACACCCGGAGAGAAGATCGACCTGGGCAGCGATACGTATACCAGCAGCGCTACAGCACCGATTCACGCTGACTCCAGCTTTCATTTCGGCAGCAACTTCTCTCCCATGCTTACCATGGGCTGGAGCAACCTGCTTCATTCCTCGCGCTTTGCCATGCCGTTGGAGTTTGGAGCGGTGTTTACTGGAAAACCTAAATTTGTCCTTAACTTCGCCGGCTTCGCCTGCGACCAAAACAATCACTGCGCCAATCTGGAGACGGACGCCGAAGCGCAGCGAAACGTCAACGACGAACGTGCGACCTGGCAGGACAGCCTCAATAAGGTTCCCATTATTCCGATCATCTCGATCGGTTTCGCTTACCGCTTCGGCGGCATGGGGATTCTAGCTCGCTAAGGTCTAGCCATTGATCTCCAGCAAACCATCGGGCAGGGTCATCTCGATCCGCTTGTTGGCCACATCTGGCTTGGTGAGAAAAGCTTTGGCCAGGGGGATCAACAGTTCGTCGCCATCGGCACGTTCCACCACAAGAATGGGAACCGCTTCGGGATGGCGGACACCTTGGGCATCGGCAGGGAAGTGGACGTCCCGCACTGTGCCAATTACGTGCTCTTCCTCCACAATCTCGCAGCCGACCAGGTCGCTTACGTAGAAGTCGCCCTCTTCAAGAGGGACACGGTCGGCTTCGGGAATCGCTACTTCAAATCCAGCCAGGTTTTCCGCATCGTCAATGGAGTTGGATCCTTCAAAATGGAGCACGACGCGTCCGGCGTTTTTCCCCATGGGCATCCAATGGTCCACCACCGTGGCAGGTCTCGGCGATGCCCCTTCTTTGAGGAGGAAGACAGACCGTCGTTCGGTAAACCGGTCTGGGAAGTCGGTCATCAGTTCAGCAAGCACTTCTCCCTTGCGTCCCTGGGGACGGAGGACATGCGCGATCACAATCCAGTTCTGCTCTTCACTCATAGCCGTAAGGCTAAAGGAGTAAGGCCGTCGCTGTCTTGTGAACGCGCAACCCCCTGCCTTGCTAAGAGGATGAAGAGCTGTCCTCGACGATATCCAGGGTCACTCTCGCATGGGACTTCATGCTGGCAGCTCCGAGGATAGTGCGTAGAGAGCGCGCGGTCCGTCCCTGCTTTCCGATGACTTTCCCGATATCTTCGGGAGCCACGGAAAGCCTGAAGACGACGCTTCCATTTTCTTCAATGGTGCGCACTTCTACCGCATCTGCTTTATCGACCAAGGCTCGCGCGATTTCGGTTATGAGCGTCTGTAGACCCATTACTGAGCCCATATTTTCCTGTATTGGTTCGGGAGTCAAAAGATATACCTCGGAGAGAGAAAGATCGACCATGGTCCAAGTCGCCGGCCATTTGTTTTATCTCAGCGCGGAAATGCGTGAACCTAAGCAGCAGTCTATCCGAAAAAAAATAAAACAGAGTGTAGTTAAACGGAAAACCACGCGACCGAAGTAACCTTGGAGGGTACCGATCGCGTGGCTTGGTAACTTTTTTAAGTAACCTTATGATCCAACGAAAAACTTATGCTGCGGCAGTTTCAGTGACCGTTTCAGTTTTTGGCGTTGTCTTCACGAGCTTGGCAACAATATCAGACAGCTGCGCGCCATTCGCAACCCAGTACTCGATGCGGTCGTGCTTCAGGCCGACGGTAGCGGGCTCGGTGCGAGGATTGTAGGTTCCAACGACTTCGATAGAGCGGCCATTGCGGGCGCGGTCCTTTTCGATTACAACAATGCGGTAGTAGGGCTGCTTGCGGGCTCCAAAGCGCGCGAGGCGAATCATTAACACAGGGTTAGTTCCTCTCGAAGATCAAAATCTTGGGTAATTTGGGGAGAGGAAGCACACACCGGCTGTTCTGGCGCGGCACAAACTACATCTCATCCCTAACCGTTCAAGTATCGCCCAATTCCATCAAAAGCGCAACGAAAAGGGCTGTTTCTCCCCCAATTTTACCGTAGATCGGAGCGCTAAGGCTGTTTTATGGCTGTTTTTCCGGAGGGGTAAAGGAAGCGGAGGACTTCGCCGAAACGGCCGGCCCAGGAGGCTTCGCTATGCGCTCCCTGCCAGACTCGCTTGTAGTGAAGATCGACTCCGGGGAGCCAGCCCTTTTGTTTCAATGTGCGGGCCATCAGATCGGTGTTATGAAGGTGGACCGCGCCTTCCTCCAGACCCATATCAATCCAGATCTTCGGTCGGGACGTCAGAGTAAGCCTGCCTGCGTCGGCGAGGAGACTGCGATTGTTCCACCAGAGGGAAGGAGAAAGGGCGGCAACTTTTCTGAAGATCTCTGGATATTCGAACCCCATCCAGAGGGAGAGCAGGCCTCCAAGAGACGAGCCTGCAATGCCGGTTTCTTCGCGGCCGTTGGTTATGCGGTACTTACTGGCCATCCATGGAATAAGGTCTTCGACGATGGCTTTGGCGTAAAGCGGACCGCCACCGCCGCCGAGCTTTGGGTCCGGAACAGGGGTGTACTCGAACATGCGACCGCTTCCGGTGTTTGCAATGCCCACAAGAATCAGCGGTTCCACCACACCTTCTGCGATTGAGGCGTCGAGGGTCGAGCCGGCGCGCCAGGTAGATCCCGGGACGTAGGAGAGACGGCCATCAAAAAGATTCTGACCATCGTGCATGTAGAGGACCGGGAAGCTGCGTTCCGGCTCAGCCAGGTAAATCTCTGGAAGATATACGGTTACGTTGCGGGCCTGCACCAGATGGGGTGAGGTCCAATCCCGGTGATAGCGATAACGCGGATTGTGGTCCGGGTCGCTCGCTTGCGTGAGATCGAATTCGCGCTGCTCGGTCAAAACGGATTCGTGTTCGTCCTCTGCGATAGGATTGCATCCAAGCGTACCAGACCGTAACGGTCAGCTCCGGAGGCGAAGCCACATGAACCGGGAATATCACAAGTGGAAGTCCGGCGCGCTGGACCGGGAGATGGAGATGCTGGTCTTCGGCCATGCCGGGGTTCCGGTCGTGGTCTTTCCCACCTCGTGCGGACGCTTTTACGAGTTTGAAGACCGAGGGATGGTGCATGCCGTCTCCGCGCAACTGAATCGTGGGCAGGCGCAACTCTTCTGCGTGGACTCCGTCGATTCCGAGAGCTGGTACGCGGAGGATATTCCCGGAAGTTGGCGCATTGCACGCCAGATCCAGTTCGAACGCTACATCCTCGAGGAGGTTTTGCCGGTCATCCGGTCGAAGAACCTCAGCCCGCACCTTGCGGCCGTAGGGTGCAGCTTTGGTGGATACCATGCGGCCAACATTGCGCTAAGACATCCAGAAACCTTTACGGCAATGTTGAGCATGAGCGGTGCGTTCGACATCTGCCGATTTTTGCGTGGGTACTATGACGAGGATTGTTATCTGAATCTGCCGACGCACTATCTGCCGAACATGAGTGACCCGTGGTATCTCGATAGGTACAGGCACAACAGTTATGTCCTGGCGACAGGCGTACAGGATATGTGCTGGGACGAGAATGAGAAATTCGCGGCCCTTCTGAGACAAAAAGGGATTCCCGTGCAATTGGATGTATGGCAGGACGGTGCTGGCCATGACTGGCCGTGGTGGCAGAAGATGTTCGCGGCTTATCTCTAAAATTGACCGTGCAGAGGTTAGTGTTTCGTGCGGTCCCTCGCAATTTGGGAGAATCGATGAAGAAAATTGGCGTGATGTTTGGTATGGAGAACACCTTTCCCGGAGCTCTGGTGGAGAAGATCAACTCCTTTGGCTATGACGGGATCTCCGCGGAGTTTGTAACGATTGATGTTGTGAAGATGGCAGAGCCGACCGGATATGACGTGATCGTCGATCGGATCTCGCACGACATTCCGTTCTACCGTTCGTATCTCAAGAACGCGGCCCTCAGCGGGACACAGATCATCAACAATCCGTTCTGGTGGAGTGCAGACGATAAATTCTTCAACTATGCTCTTGCGACCAAGCTGGGCGTCGCGGTGCCACGCACGGTGATCCTCCCGAGTAAGGTGATGCCGCCTGAGACGAACGACCGCAGCTTCCGCAATGTGGCCTATCCCTACGATTGGGAAAAGAGCTTCGAGTACGTTGGATTTCCCGCGTTTCTTAAACCTCACGACGGCGGCGGCTGGCGCGATGTGTCGCATGTTCACAATCGGGAGGAGTTCTTTGCAGCGTATGACCGGTCGCGTGATCTCTGCATGGCGTTGCAGGCAGAGGTGGACTTCCAGGAGTACTTCCGCTGCTATGTCGTGGGTCAGAGGGAAGTCAGGATCATGCCTTACGATCCCAGGCGTCCGGAGGCGGAACGATACGTCCTGGAACTGAACGCATACGATCCCGGGCTTCTGGTGCGGATCGAACGCGATGCGCTCACGCTCTGCCAGGCTCTGGGCTATGACCTGAACACGGTGGAATTCGCTGTGCAGGACGGCGTGCCGTATGCGATCGACTTCATGAACCCTGCGCCCGATGCTGATCTGCATTCGATCGGACGCGAAAACTTCGACTGGATTGTGAACGCGGTGGCGAAGCTGGCAGTCGAGAAGGCACAGGCCTCAGGACGAGCTTTGCCGGAGATGCGGTGGTCGGCTTTTCTGAGCGGACAGAGTGCTCTCGTTGCGACTGCGACGCCGGTTGCCAAGCCGCCCGCCAGGAAAGCAGTTGCAAAGGCGGCGGCGAAGGCGTCCGCAAAAACGGCAGCTCCGAAGACGGAAGGGAAGAAGAGCGCAGCGAAGGTGCCGGGTAAAAAAGCTCCTGCGCGCGCTGCGAAACCGACGCCGCCGGAGTTATGATGCTTTGCACGTTGCGCGCCGCAGTGGTGTCTCTTTGTTTCTCCACGGTTATCTTGATGGCGCAGGACGCGAAGCCTCTGGTGCTTCGCGTCCTGGATGGCCACAATGGAAGCGTGGTGGCGCACGAAGATGTGAATCTTTGGTATGACGAGATGGATGGACGTCCGATCGTGCTGCGTACGGATGACAACGGAGTCGCGGTTTTTCCGCCTCCGTTGTCTCCAGCAGTGCGAATCTTTGTTACTCCACTGGAGTCCATCGATTGCCGCAAACCGCAAAAGCCTCCACTGGCTTACAGCTTACGGACGATGGAGGAGACGGGGATCTCTGCGGAGAATCGGTGTGGCGCACCGCTGGTTCGTCGACGATCTGGTGAGCTGGTTATATTTGTTCGTGGACGGCGATGGTACGACGGAGTGAATAAGTAAACGTTCAAGACGTCACCTGTCCGCGTGTGGCGATTCACATCCCGTAATCGTGTGGAGAGGGCTGTCTAGTTCTTCTATGTAAATACCCGGATGAGTGTAGATGAGTCCGGGCTATACGGAAGGGGATTCTCATGTGCCCGCAGCGCTGAGTTCGCACCTTCTCAAACCCTCGAAGCACCGCATGCAAGTTAAAAATCCCTGGTGTAGTCTTTTAGCCACAAGCGTTGAATCGAAATTCTATCGATCCATGTCAGGTCGAGTTATTGCTTTCTTAGAACCGGGATTCTCTGGCCACGCGTGCTTTGGGTAACGCTGCATCATCTCTCGCCGAACCTTCGGATAGAGCCGTTCCCAGAAGCCTGCGAGGTCTGCCGTCGTCTGTACCGCTCGATTGTTCGGAGCCAGCAGGTGAACAACAAGCGGCTTGTGATCCGGCCCGATCCGTGGCGTGTCCTGCATTCCGAAAAAATCCTGGAGACGGGAAGAGATCCACGGCGATTTTCCCTGCTCGTAGTGCACCTTCGTCGGTCTTCCGTTCTTGAGACGGATGTTGAGAGGAGCGATCTCATCGAGAAGTCTGGCGTCTATCTTCTGCAGGAGAAGCGGCATAAGATTTTTTGCCGCATCTTTGAGTTCACCAAAACTCTGAAGGCCCATGCAGATCTCACGCAGTGCCTGATGAATGTCCGGCGGGTCAATTCCCGCGAAGGCGAGTCGTGAAAGAAAAGACTCGAGGATTTCTTTCTCTACGAAGCGATCGATTCCCACCTCCAGAGCCTTCTCCGCGAGCAGGGTAGCGGCTTCGCTCTCCGAGGCAGCGCCCCGCGACTCCTGAATCACGAGCTTGTCATAGAGCAGAGCACTCACTCGTTCGACGCGTTCTCCAGCGCGGTTCCAGACCACGCTCGCCCTCTCTTCGATGCGATCCGGAAAGAGATCAAGCAGCCACTCCGGCTCGACACGTGCGGTCATGCGGACGAGCGGCAAAGGATTCTCTTTGCGATTTTCCGCGTCGAGCGCAACCATGAACTCATAGTGCGGACGTTCGCCCGCTACCTCGGCCGAGATGCCGGTCGACAACATGATCTGGTTGCCCGTCCGACGGCGTGCGACGCGATCGGGAAACCCGGTCAGAACACTGAGGAGCAAGGAGTCGTCATCTTCGCCAGTCTGTCTCGGTGGTCGCGCCATTCTGAGGAGTTGTTCCGTATGCTGCAGCGCACGCTGCTCCTGCGGTAGGTCCAACGTCTCCAGCAGATCGTTTTTCGTACTGCGATCTCCTAGCCCAAGCATTGCGGCAGCACGGCACCCATCTTCTCCAACGTTTCGATCCAGAGCTTCCACGAGGACGCGTGCCAGGCGAGGTGGCAAGGGATAGCGCACCATGCGCTGTTCCATTCCGCCCGTAGCGCCGATGCGATCAAGTAGTAATTCAGCGCTCTGCACCGCACCTGCAGGAGGTGCATCGAGCCATTCGAGATCATCGATATGCGGAATCTTCATCGCACGCAGACTCAGCAAGAGCTGCGAGAGATCGGCACGTGCAATCTCGGGAGCGTCATGCTCTGGCCGCATAAAATAGTCCTCTTCCGGATAAAGCCGAAGCACCTGACCCGGCCCCGTTCGCCCCGCCCGTCCGGCCCTCTGCGTCGCGGAAGCCTTACTGACGCGGCCTATCTGTAGCGTGGGCATGCCGGTCCATGGCGAGTATGTCGCGAAGCGTGCCAGGCCGCTGTCGATCACGGCGGTTACACCTTCGACGGTTACGGAGCTCTCCGCTACATTCGTTGCGACGATCAGCTTTCTTTCTGCCGTCGGCAACACCGCACGATCTTGTTCCGCAGACGACAGGTCGCCATGCAAGGGCAAGACGAGTAAACCGTTTTGGCGAGCAAGAGTTTCGCACTCGCGCATGGTGCGCCGAATCTCGGCGGCACCGGGCAGGAAGGCAAGAATGTTGCCGGTGTGCCGCTCTTTGTTTAGTAACTCCAAAGCCCTTCTCGCCTGAACAGGGACAGCGTCAGCGGAGTAGGGCAGGTGCCTGATCGCCAGTTCAAAGAGCCTGCCCTCGGAGCGAAGAACGGGGCAGTCACCTAGATAGCGAGCAATCGGCGCTGCATCGAGCGTGGCTGACATCACAACGATGCGGATCTCCGGCCGTGTACGCTGCAGGCGTTTCAGGAGTGCCAGCGCCAGATCGCTATCCAGGTGACGTTCATGAAATTCGTCGAGAACGACGGCGTCGACACCTTTGAGTGTGGGATCGCTTAGAAGCCGACGAGTCAGAATACCTTCGGTCATGAACCGCAGACGTGTACGCGGTCCAATCTTCTCTTCAAAACGCACCTGGTATCCGACGATTCCGCCAACTTCTTCGCCCATCTCCCATGCAACCCGACGTGCCGCCAGGCGGGCAGCGATCCTCCGGGGTTCGAGTACGAGAACCTCGCCAGTGACAAGATCGAGGAGGGCCGGCGGGACGCGGGTGGTCTTTCCGGCTCCCGGAGGAGCTTCGAGAACAAGGTTAGGCGTTCGCTGCAGGGAGGCAGAAATCTCCGGCAGAATCGCATCCACCGGAAGAATGGGCTTTCGACTCACTGGACAATCGGAACACGACGTTTCCTCGCAGTCAACGCGATGCCCCATTCTCTTTTATCGTTCTGTTTTTATAATAGGGTTATGTCGAAACGTGAATTCCAGACCGAAGTCAGTCAACTGCTCCAACTGATCATCCACTCTCTCTATTCACACCCTGAGATCTTTCTGCGCGAACTGATCTCGAACTCCTCCGATGCGCTGGACAAACTGCGGCATCTCACTCTCACGGACGATGTTTATAAGGCGCTTCCGTTCAATCCGCGGATTGATCTGGAACTCGATGAAGAGAACAGCACACTCACGATCTCCGATACGGGTATCGGCATGAACGAAGAGGACCTGGTCTCTCATCTAGGCACCATCGCCCGGTCCGGTACGAAGAACTTCCTCGCGCAGCTCTCCGGGGATGCGAAGAAGGACTCGAATCTCATCGGCCAGTTCGGCGTCGGCTTCTATAGCGCCTTCATGGTTGCCGATAAGATCGAGGTGATCTCCCGCAAGGCAGGGGAAGAGCAGGCCTGGCGTTGGGTGAGCGATGGCAAGACCGGCTTTGAGATAGAGCCTGCGCAGCGTGACGTCGCCGGCACAACCATCCTTCTTCACTTCAACGAAGAGGGCAAGCAGTACGCCAACAGCTGGCGGTTACAGGAGGTTGTGAAAAAGTACTCCAACCACATCGCCTTTCCTATCTTCCTGACCTACGACAAGAGTTCGTGGAACGAAGCAGAGAAGAAGTCGGACAAGACGCGCACGACCGAACAGGTCAACGCAGCCAGCGCTCTCTGGCGTCGCCCCAAGAGTGAGCTCACGGAAGACGATTACAAGGAACTGTACAAATCTATCTCCGGCGATTCGCAGGATCCGCTCTTCTGGTTTCACACACGGGCGGAAGGAACCCTCGACTACACCACACTGTTTTATATTCCTTCGAAGGCGCCGCTTGACCTCTATCAGGCGGAGTACAAAGTAGGCGTTAAGCTTTACGTGAAGCGTGTCTTCATCATGGACGATGCCAAGGAGCTGCTTCCGCAGTATCTGCGCTTCGTACGTGGGATCATCGACAGCGAAGATCTTCCGCTCAACGTCAGCCGGGAGATTCTGCAGCAGAATCGAGTCCTCACCAGCATTCGAACCGCAAGCGTGAAAAAGATTCTCTCCGAGATGAAGAGCATCGCGTCAAACGATCCGGAGAAGTATCTGGCCTTCATCAAGGAGTACAACCGTCCTTTCAAGGAAGGTCTGTACGGCGATTTTTCCAACCGCGAGACTCTCCTCGACCTGGTGCGCTTCAAGTCCACCAAGGCAGATGGACTCACCAGTCTTGCTGAAGTGAAAACCCGCATGAAGGATGGCCAGAAGGCCATCTACTACATCACCGGCGGCGCTGAATCTCTACTGAGTAAATCGCCTCTTCTGGAGATCTATAAGAAGAAGGACTTCGAAGTCCTGATTCTCGATGATGAGATCGACGAGATTGTCTTCTCTGGCGTCGACAAGTACGGTGACATCGACATGAAGGCGGTCAACAAGGCTTCGACGAGTGAAGATCTGAAAGATGATGCGGAGGCGGAGACAACAAATGCCGAAGCTTTGAAACCTCTGCTCGACAAGCTGAAAGCCACCCTGGGAGACCGCGTCAAGGATGTTCGAGCCTCGGTGCGACTTGCGGACAGCCCGTCGTGCATCGTCTCCGATGAAGAGGAGCCCTCCATGCAGATGCAACAGATGATGCGTGCAATGGGGCAGAAGGAGTTTCCGGCGAGCAAACCCACGCTCGAGATCAATCCCGATCACGAGATCGTGAAGAAGCTGCTCGCGCACTCCGATGGTGCTGCCATCACAGAGGACGCAGCCTGGATGCTCTTCGACCAGGCGCTACTCATGGAAGGCGTACCGCTGCAGGACCCCGCCGTCTTCGTGCAGCGTCTCAACCGTATCCTGAGTCTGTCGATCTAACGGCCTGGACACTCCCATTCCTCAAAGAGAGTGGGGAATGGGAGTGAGGTTCGAAGGGAGATACAGCGGATGAGAAGGTGAGCCGTCTTTGGAAAGACGCAGATGGTGCAGCGTTGCTCCTGTGTCACGCAACAGCGCCGCCACTCTGAGGGATCTGGAACGGAGCACCTTGGGTGGCTGACCATAGGCGAGAATTACAGCTCCCGCCTTCTTCGCCATCGCAACGAGAGCATCGTCGTTCTCCGGCCCGGCAGGGTCCTCCACCTCAAGAAGTCGCTGCTTATCCGTAGCACGGTAGGCATGGACGTTCCCCACCAGTTGGCCGCCATATCCCCAGAGGCGAGCGTAGCGACCGGTTCGAATGAGCGTTGGGTCCGCATGTTCAATGCTCGCGACGGACGGATTCATGAGCAACCACATAATGGGTGGAAGCTTCGCATCCCAGATCTCGTAGAGCGCATAACGATAACGCTGGCATGCGGAGAAGCGCGCCGTGATCTCCGAATCCGCAGGCCAGCGCGGCTTCGATCTGCCGCCCGGATCGTGCACCTAAAGTGAAGTCTCGAACGAACGATTCCACAGCTTTAAAACCGGTGTCTCTCGTTCATAGCCGAGGATGCTCAGGGAGCCAGTGCTCAACGCCAGTGACTTTCCGCTCGATGCAGGAAGCTCCATCCAGCATGCCGCGAGGATACGGAGAAAGTGCGCGTGAGAAAAGATCAGCACTTTTCCTCCGGTGGCCTTCGCTCTTGCGATCACGTCTTCGGCGCGCCCAGCCACTTGAGGAAGGCTTTCCCCTTCGGTCATTGCGTCTTTCCAAACGGACCATCCAGGATGTTCCTTGCGAATCTCGGGGGTCGTACGCCCCTCATAAACTCCGTAATCCCACTCCGCGAGATTCGCATCGACCTGTGCGTGGTCGCCCATTCCGGCGAGCTTGCATGTCTCCTGCGCACGCTGACGCGGACTCGTAAGAACGAGCGAGAACTCTTGCCGTGCCAGGTAAGGCTTAAGCGTTACAGCCCGCTCTTTCCCTTGTTCGGTAAGAGGGATATCGGTTCTGCTGGTGTGCGCTCCGGATAGACTCCACTCCGTCTCTCCATGTCGTACCAGCCAGATTTCACTCAAAGCTTCCATGCAACTCTCCTCGGTTTTACGTGCCATGACACACTTCCAGTTTACGATTGCATCATCCCTGTGTGGAAGTGTCTGTCATAACCGTATCCGAAGAGGCGAGGCCGTGCTTTTCCATGCGGTAGATCAGCGTGCGTCGGCTTATGTCCAGAAATCGCGCAGCATGGGTCTGATTTCCTCCGCATCGCTCCAGCGCTCGGGAGATCAAGTTGCGCTCCACCGCTTCAAGGCTGATGCCTTGCTCCGGCAGATCACGCCAGAAATCGGCCACAGTCACGTTATTTGCAGAGGAATTCGTTAACTCTTCCGGCAAATCCTCTTCGGTGATCAAATCGGACGCGGAGAGTACGAGTAGACGCTCGATCACATTCTCCATCTGCCGCACATTGCCGGGCCAGCTGTATGCCGTCATGCGGCGGCGCACACCAGAGGAAAGACTGACCTGTTCAAGATGATGAAGCTTCTTTGCCCGCAAAAACAACGCTTCAATGAGACCGGGAATATCCTCCCTGCGTTCACGCAACGGCGGTATCCGCAGCGGTACTACGGCGAGACGATAAAAGAGGTCTTCGCGAAATGTACCGTCTTCTACCATCGCGGAGAGGTTGCGATGCGTGGCCGTAATGACGCGGACATCGACCTTCACCGGCGTGTTCGCGCCAATCTTCGGAACCTCGCCCCCTTGCAGCACGCGCAGAAGTTTGACCTGCGCCTCAAGAGGAAGTTCGCCCACTTCATCGAGAAAGACCGTGCCTCCGTCCGCTGCTTCGAAGCGGCCCTGCTTGTGAGTGATCGCTCCCGTGAATGCACCACGCGTATAGCCGAAGAGCTCCGACTCCACCAGTTCACGAGGAATGGCTCCGCAGTTAATTGCAACAAAGGGACGGTTGCGTCTCTGACTGTTATGGTGAATGGCGCGTGCAACGAGCTCCTTACCTGTCCCGGTCTCTCCTTCAATCAACACGGTGGTGTCACGCTGCGAAACGCGCGCCGCCTGATCGAGGACGTGAAGAAAACTCTTGGATTGGCCAACGATCCCCTCAAAGCCATAACGGGCATCAAGCGCGGAGCGCAGGTTGCGTACTTCCTCCAACAGATTTTGCCGCTCCATGGCCCGATGCACGACCACCAGAAGTGCATCGAAATCTACCGGCTTCGTGACATAGTCGTATGCACCGAGCTTCATCGCTTCGACGGCCGTTTCTACAGTGCCGAATGCGGTGATCACTATAACCGTGGTCTGCAGGCCGTCCTTTGTAATACGCCGTAGAAGTTCAAGCCCTGTGGTCGGCATGCGCAGATCCGTGATGACTAGATAAGGCTCCGTCTCCTGAAGCCTGGTCCAGGCTTCCTCGCCATCGGAAGCGAGCGAGACTTCATAGCCCGCTTCTTCGAGTTGCATCTTCATCACGCGCCGCAGGCTGCTGTCGTCATCGACGACGAGAATGTGCTTCTGCTTCATGCCTGCACCAGGTTCCGTACCGAAGGAGACTTTGCTTCACTGCACGGAAGCTCCATGCGGAAGATCGCGCCGCCCCCAATGTTGCCGCGGCAGGTAAGCGTTCCACCATGTTGTGACGCGATGTTTGCGGCGATTGCAAGTCCCAGGCCGGTTCCGTTCTCCTTCGTTGTGAAGAACGGCTCAAAGATGCGGTCACGCTCTTCCTTTGAAATCCCAGTGCCTTCATCGCAGACTTCAACATGGAGCGCTCTGGCGACAAAGTGCGCGCGGATGAGGACAGTACCTTTATCCGGCGTAGCCTGAACAGCATTGAGTAGAAGGTTGAGTAGGAGCTGTTTGATCTGTTCCGGATCGCAATCGATCTCCCGCGTCTCGTATGGGGCCTCCACTTCGAGCGAGACACCTTTTTCGCTAGCCACATGCTGTGCCAGGGCAGCTACGGAATAAATGATCTCACTGGGCGGAGTGGACTGGAACCGCGGCAAAGGTGGTCGGGCGAAGGTAAGGAAGTTGGTAAGGAGCTTGTTAAGACGCTGTGACTCCTTGGTCAGGATATCGAGGCACTCCGCCTGGCTCTCAGCAGAGGCCTGCCCTCGCGTAAGAATTCCGGCGGCTCCGCTGATACTCGCAAGCGGATTGCGGATCTCATGTGCGAGCGAGGCAGAGAGTTGGCCTGCGGCTGTAAGGCGCTCTGTCTTTTTCAGTCGCTCAATGTTCTGGTGGAGTTCGGTATATACATCTTCCAGTTCGCGTTTTGTCGTTTCGACTTTCTTGCGCTGCATCCGTTCCCGATCGGCGAGTGCTCCCGCGATGACACCAGCCGCGCCAAAGGTGCTCAGTTCGACCATCTGATCCTGTGCATCCAGAGGGGCACCATACCAGTGGCGATGAATGGAGGGCGCCTGTAGCGCGAGAGCAAGCAGGATCGTCTTCATCGCCCCGCGCCAACCAAAGAACAACCCGGCCAACATAAAGGGAAGAATGTTGAGGTGATGCAGGATGTTGTGCAGGACTTCGGCGTGCGGCGGTGTCACCCACGTGAAGAAAGCGAGCGTGATGACGAGCAGGACCACGGTCGCGATCTTGAGGCGCCGTGAGAGCAAGGGCGAAACTCGCTCTGTGCGGGGCGCGGGTTGTAGGCCCACTGAAGGAAGTGGCATGCCTTCATCATCCCACGCAGGCCACCGAGCAGTCTCTCCAACGCGAAAGGGAAAAGGTCGATCGATGATGGGACCAAAAGGCATTCTGCAAGGTAAGAAGCAATTTGAACGCCAAGCGCACAGACCGAAATCAGCGTTGATTTGTTGCAAATACGTGTAATCCGGTGGACCATTCAGAACACAGCTGTTCCATATGGGACAGCTGTCGTGCGCTGCTCATTGCGGAAAAGCCACTGGAAGCGGTATTTCCCACTTCCCGGTCTTTGGCTCGCAGATTGCCTTAGAGATCATGTGACGTTCTGTAAATTGGCTCTATTCTCTTTGATCCTGCCCGCCTTGTCGGGACAGCCTGTGCGTGGGCAGGCCATGACGCCTCCATCTTTGCCAACGGCTCCTGTTCCGGAGTCGTCGATACCTCTTTCCCTCGCCGACGCGATCGCGATGGCAGAACGCGGAAGTCCACGGCTGCAAGAGGCCGTCGCCAATGCAGAACGTTCTGTGTCTGCGGCAAAGACTGCGCGCGCCTATACGAATCCAAGTCTGGAAGTTTTTCAGGGCCGTCAGTATGCGCGTCCGATCTCGACGCCCGGCGTTCCGGGCCTGCTGCAGCACTACGCAGCGTATCAGGCCATCGAGATTCCAATCGAACGCGCCGCGCGTCAACGCGTAGCTGCTGGCGGAATATCGAGCAGCAAATTCGCTCAGCAAGGTGTTTCGCTCTCTGTGGTGGCGGATGTAAAGCATGCGTTTTACGAGGCCTTGCGGCGTCGTGAAGAAATTGCTCATGCGCAGGAAAATCTGCGACTCGTCGAAGATCTGCGACGGCGTGTAGAGCTCGAAGTTAGAGTGGGAGAAAAAGGCCGTCTTGAGTTAACACGCGCCGAGGCCGAGTTGGCCCGCGCGGGCTTTATTGTTCGAAGCGCACAACTCCAATACGCGAACGCGATTGCCTTGCTGCGGGTAGCAATCGCTGCGCCAGCGGACGCGCAGTTGAATCCGCAGGGCGAACTTGAACCCCGCATCACGCTGGTTCCCGTTGCGCAGGCGAGGGAGACAGTGCTGCAGATGCACCCGGCAGTAGGACAATCGCAGGCTGACATTCAGACCTCGAAGGCATCGCTCGAGCGTGAGAAAGCACTGCGAATTCCCCAGCCAATGGCCTTTGCAGAGTACGAAAACCAACCCGATCTGCGCTTCTGGCGGGCGGGAATTACTGTTCCCATTCCGCTGTGGGATCGTCGACGTGGCCAGATCGGAGAAGCGCAGGCGGCCATCGCACGCTCCAACGCTCTCCTTGCGCAACGACGGTTGGAGCTGATCTCTGCCCTGGAACGCGCGTATGAGCAGTACCAGCTTGCCGATCAGCAGACGACCTCTCTGGAGAGCGGAGAGCTGCGCGCTGCGGAGAGTGCTGTAGAAGGCGCAAAAGCAGCGTACCGATTCGGTGAGCGCGGCATCGTGGAAGTATTGGACGCGCAGCGCGTTTTGCAAAGCGTTCGCGGTGACCTGCTGGATGCGCAGTATGCCCGGCAGTCCGCACTTGTAGATCTGGAAGAGCTTGGTGCGGTTGCGCCTGGAACGAGGCCTTAATGAAGATACAAAATCGATGCCTGCGCGTATGCGCTGTCGCACTTCTTGCACTGCCGCTTCTTGCAACGCAGGGATGCAAGGCAAAGCCAAAAGAATCCGCTGCTACCCAGAACGCAGATCCCAACGAAGTCACCATCCCTCCTGCGCTGGCGGGAAACCTCAAATTCGGTTCGCCCGAGATGCGCAACGTGACTGGTCTGATGCAGGTGGCCGCACACGTGGAAACAGATGCCAGCCGGATTGCACGAGTGGGTTCACCTGTTTCCGGACGCATCCTGCGACTATTGGTGTTCGAAGGACAGAACGTAAAAGCGGGTACGGCGTTGGCGATGCTGCACAGCACGGATCTCTCGGACGCGCAGGTAGCCCTGATTAAATCCGGATCCCAGCAGGGTCTCGCAACAGCGTCCGTAAAAAGGGCCGAACAACTGGTGGAAGCAGACGTCATCGGACGCGCAGAACTGGAGCGTCGGCGCGCGGAGCAGCTGCAGGCAAGCACGGAGGTCTCGTCCTATCGCACGCAGCTGCGGGGCCTGGGGATGACGGAAAATCAGATTCATCAGCTGGAGACAAATCGCAAGCTGAGCGCGGACTATCCCATCGTCACGCCAAAGGGTGGAACGGTGTTGAAGCGCGAGATCACCATCGGCCAAGTTGTGCAGCCCTCCGATCCAGCGTTCACCATCGCGGATCTCTCCAGCGTATGGATCGTGGCGAACGTGCCGGAAGAAGATGCAGGCGCGCTCCGAAAGGGAATGGAAGTGACCGTGAAGATTCCTGCTCTTCCACAGGAAAAGATGATGGGGCGGCTGTCGTACGTTTCTCCGATCGTTGATCCTGCGACGCGCACTGTTGCTGTACGCATGGAGATGAGGAACACGGAAGGCCTTCTGAAGCCGGATCAGCTCGCAAGTATGATCTTCACCGGTCATCCCGAAAGCAAGCTGACGATACCTAACGCGGCAGCCGTACGTGAAGACAACCGCGATCACGTCTTCGTACAGATTGCACCGCAGAAGTTCTTGCTGCGTGAAGTGCAACTCGGCGAGGAGCAGGACGACCGGCGCGTTGTACTTAGCGGTGTTCGTGCGGACGAGCGCATTGTGGCTGAAGGAGCCTTCCACCTGAACAACCAAAGAAAGCAGAATGCGATCAAGGGAGGACAATAGATGCTGCAGTCCATCGTAGCGGTCGCGCTGCGGCAACGTCTCATCCTTGTAGTCGTGGCGGTGGTGCTTGCCGGTTTTGGCGTAAACGCTGCAAAGCAGCTCTCGGTCGATGCGTTTCCAGATGTCGCAAACGTGCAGGTGCAGATCGCTACGGAAGCAGCAGGGAAGTCACCAGAGGAAGTAGAACGCTTCGTCACCATCCCGATTGAGATTGCCATGACCGGCTTGCCGGGCATGACGGACATGCGCTCGCTGAACAAGCCGGGACTCTCGCTCATCACGCTCGTTTTCACCGATGAGAGCGATCTTTACCGTGAGCGCCAGATGGTCAGCGAGCGTCTCGCCGAACTCCGCGAACGCATGCCCGAAGGTGTCACGCCAGTACTTGGTCCCATCACAAACGCCCTTGGTGAGGTCTACCAGTACACCCTTGAGCTGCCCGGTGAGGCGGAAGCCAAGCATGCTCTCTCGCGTGAAGAGTTGATCGAGCGGCGCACCTTGCAGGACTGGGTCGTTCGTCCTCTCTTGCGTTCCATCCCCGGCGTAGCGGAGATTAACTCCACAGGCGGGTTCGTGAAGCAGTACGAGACGCTCGTCGATCCGCAGAAGCTGCACTATTACAACCTCACCATCAACGATGTTCGCCAGGCGCTCTCTCGTAACAACGCCAACGCAGGTGGCGGTGTCCTGCCGCAGCACGCGGAACAATATCTCATCCGCAGCGTCGGTCTTGTGCGGGGTCTGGATGACCTCCGTAACATCGTCCTCAAGGAGAGTGGTGGCACGCCCGTCTATATGCGCGATGTCGCCGATGTCCGCATCGGTACGGAAGTCCGCTCCGGCGCCATGATCAAGAACGGCGCGACCGAAGCGGTGGGCGGCGTCGTTCTGATGACGAGCGGTGGCAATGCCAAGGAGGTCGTAGGTCGTGCGAAGGAGCGCGTGGCCCAGATCAACAGCAAACACATGATCCCCGGCGGCCTTCAGATTGTTCCCTACTACGATCGCTCTCAACTCGTAGATGCCGCAATCCACACCGTCACGGAAGTTCTCGGCGAAGGTGTCGTCCTGGTCGTAGTCATCCTGTTTCTCTTCCTTGGAGATCTGCGTTCCAGCCTGATCGTCAGCGCGAATCTGCTTTTGACTCCTCTTCTCACGTTTCTCGTGATGAACCAGATCGGTCTTTCCGCGAACCTAATGTCGCTCGGTGGACTCGCCATCGCGATCGGCCTCATGGTGGATGGCTCCGTCGTTGTGGTGGAAAACGTCTTCGGCAAACTGAGTCATGCAAGACATGGTGGACACGTCGAACTGGATCGATGGACCAAGCTGCAGACGGTTTTGCATGCGGTGCAGGAGGTGGCCACGCCCACAGTCGTGGGCGTCACCATCATCATTCTCGTCTTCCTTCCGCTCATGACCCTCGAAGGCATGGAAGGCAAGATGTTCGCACCTCTGGCGTACACGATCGCCATTGCCATTGCGATCTCGCTCGTTCTGTCGCTCACGCTCTCTCCGGTTTTGTCTTCGTATTTGTTGAAAGGAGGCTCTGAAGAGGACACATGGCTCGTGAGGACCCTGCGCAAGCCTTACAGTCGTCTGCTCGGATGGGCGCTTCATCACCGCAAGACAACCGTTCTTACCGTCGTCGCACTCTTCGTCGGCGCACTTATGCTCTTTCCATTCCTTGGAACGTCGTTCATTCCGGAGATGCAGGAAGGCACGCTTTCACCGAACGCGGATCGCGTACCGAATATCTCCCTGGATGAGTCGCTCAAGATGGAGCGCGAGATGCAACGCCTTATGCTCCAGGTGCCCGGCGTGCAGAGTGTTGTCTCGCGCGTCGGACGCGGAGAATCGCCCGCAGATCCGGCAGGGCCCAACGAAGCAGATGTGCTGGCTTCTCTGGCAGCCTTTGACGAACGTCCGCGCGGCATGACGCAGGACGGCATCGCGGAACAGATTCGCACACGCCTGACCGCGCTTCCGGGCATCAACCTCGTCATGTCGCAGCCGATCAGTGATCGCGTCGATGAGATGGTCTCCGGTGTTCGCGCCGATGTGGCTGTGATGCTCTATGGCGACGATCTCGATGTTCTCGTAGCGAAAGCGAACGAGATTGCCAAGGTGGCTACAGGTATTCAAGGAACGCAGGATACCCGCGTGGATCGCGTCGGCGGGCAGCAGTACCTGACCATTGACATCGATCGTGGCGCAATCGCACGCTACGGTCTAAACGCCTCGGATGTAAATGATGTGATCGAGATGGCCATCGCAGGTAAATCGGCAACGGAGATCTACGAAGGAGAACGTCGGTTTGCGGCTGTAGTGCGTCTGCCCCAGAGTCGCCGCGACAGCGTCGAAGACATCCGCGAACTGCAGATCAGCGCTCCGTCCGGTCCACGTATTTCGCTGAAAGATCTAGCTACGATCAAGGTCGTTGAAGGTCCGGCGCTTATCAATCGCAGCATGGGCAAACGCCGTATTGTGGTCGGCGTCAATGTGCAGAATCGCGATCTTGGTGGATATGTCAAAGAACTGCAGGGAAAGGTCGACCAGCAGGTCAAACTTCCCACGGGCTATTTCATCGAATGGGGTGGACAGTTCCACAACATGGAGCGCGCTCTGCACCACCTGATGATCATCGTCCCTATCACCATCGCAGCGATATTCTTTCTTCTCTTCGTACTCTTTAAATCGGTGCGGTTCGCGGCGCTCATCATTACCGTGCTTCCGCTCGCCTCCATCGGCGGCATTCTTGGTCTCTTTTTTTCGGGAGAGTACCTTTCCGTACCAGCTTCGGTGGGCTTCATCGCTTTGTGGGGAATGGCGGTGCTCAACGGCGTCGTGTTGGTTTCTTATATTCGTAAGCTGCGACAGGAAGGCCATTCGCAGGAAGACGCCGTCCGCGAAGGAACGCGCATGCGCTTCCGCCCGGTCATGATGACCGCAACGGTAGCCGCTCTAGGACTTGTACCGTTTCTCTTCGCCACCGGACCTGGCTCTGAGATTCAGCGCCCGCTGGCCATCGTTGTCATCGGTGGTTTGGTCACTTCTACTGCGCTGACTCTCCTCCTGCTTCCAGTGGTCTATGCCTTCTTTGAAGGGAACTTCGTCGAAGAGACGGAGGAGTCCGCCGAGATCCTGGCATGACGCTTGGGCTTCTTGCACGCCGCTGATTCGGTACGACGGTCGATTCACGCTTGCACTGGTGATATGTTGAACGTCACCTGAGGTGGGTATGAGGCCTTCGTTTTCGCTTGGTATCGAAGAGGAGTATCAGACCATAGATCCGGTGACTCGCGATCTTCGCTCCCACATTGCCACTGAGATGCTCGCCCAGGGCAGGCTTCGTCTGGAAGAGCGTGTCAAGGCAGAGATGCATCAGAGCGTGATCGAGGTCGGCACGCGCATCTGCACGAACATTCATGAAGCGCGCGAAGACCTCTATGACCTGCGCCGGAATATGATCCGGCTCGCGGAGGAAAACGGCCTGATCCTTGTGGCCGGTGCGACGCATCCCTTTGCCAACTGGCGTTCTCAGGAGATTTATCCAGATGAACGCTACGCGCGTGTCGTCGAAGACCTGCAGCAGATAGCTCGGGCGAACCTTATCTTCGGTTTGCATGTGCATGTTGGTATTGAAGATCGCGAGGCCGCGATTCGAATTATGAATTCGCTGCGGTACTTCCTCCCGCATATTCTGGCGCTCAGCACGAACTCTCCATTCTGGCAGGGAATGGAGACGGGGTACAAGAGCTACCGCTCCAAGGTCTTCGAGCGATTTCCACGGACGAACCTGCCGGACAGCTTCTCCAGCTACTCCGAGTTTGAAAACTATGTGAATCTGCTCATCAAAACGAAGTGTATCGATAACGCAAAGAAGATCTGGTGGGATGTGCGTCCGCATCCTTTCTTCGACACGGTGGAGGTTCGCATCTGCGATATCCCGATGCGCGCTGAAGAGAGCGTAGCGATAGCAGCGCTCATCCAGGCGACCTCCGCCAAGCTCTATCAACTGCATGAGCGCAACATCGATTTTCGCCAGTATTCACGCGCCCTTTTGATGGAAAACAAATTCCGTGCCGTACGGTATGGCCTCGATGGAAAGCTCATCGATTTTGGCCGCGAAGAAGAGTGTGATGAACGCGAGTTGATCGGCCAGTACCTTGAATTTATCGAAGACACAGTGCAGGAACTGGGTATCGAACAGGAGATGGATACGATTCGAAACATCCTGAAAACGGGTTCAGGAGCGGATCGGCAACTTCGAGTCTGGCGGGAAACAGGCGACCTGAAAGCAGTCGTCGACTATATGGCGGCAGAGACACGGGCTGGTCTTTGAAAAAAATAAAGTTTACGGCCGATGATATTTCGGTGAATTTTAGTAATAGAGTGAATACAACAATTCCACATCTTTACCCTGAATTTTCTTATTCAAGTCTTGGCAGTGAAGCGAAGAGTTCGCAGCTGTGCACCCGTAAAAGCCTTGTCGCAAGCAGTCGTGTATCTGTTTTCCAAACCGCTTTTTAGAGGAGTCACTATGAGCACCGGATCTTGTAATCCTTCCGTTTCACGCCGTAACTTCGTGCGCCTCTTCGGCGCTGGAGCTGCCGCCGCCGCCGCAATCTCCGGCCTTACCCCGGAACTCCGCGCGCAGGCCGCCGAGCCGAGCCCCTTCACACCCCGCACCAAACGCATGGAACGCCCCCAGCTTCCGCCCGATGCCGTCATCATCTCGACCAATGAAAATCCCCTCGGGCCCGCTCATTCGGCGATGGATTACATGATGAAGATCGCCCCCATGGGCGGCCGTTATGACCGTGTCGGCGTTGGCCAGGATGTCGTCAAAACTCTGAGCGAACAGTTCAGCCTGAAGCCGGGCTACGTTGAGTTTTATCCGGGTTCGGGTGGACCTCTGGATATGGCTCTGATGTCGAACATCGGCCCTGACAAGGGCCTCGTCTGTGCTGATCCTTCCTATGAGCAGGGACCCCGCGCTGCCAAGACCATGAAGGCCCCGCTGAAGATGGTTCCTCTCACCGCCACCTACGCGCATGATGTGAAGGCGATGCTTGCTGCCAACCCGAATGCTGGCGCTTTCTACATCGTCAACCCGAATAATCCCACCGGCACCATGACGCCGAAGGAAGACATCCTCTGGCTCATCCAGAACAAGCCCGCTGGTTCGGTCGTCATTGTGGATGAGGCCTATCATCACTTCTCGACGCATGAGTCGGTGATCGATCAGGTCGCTGCCGACAAGGACGTTATCGTCATGCGGACCTTCTCGAAGATCTATGGCATGGCAGGCATCCGCGCGGGTTTCGCGATTGCACGCCCCGACCTCCTCGCGAAGTTCAATACCGTTTCGCCGTATCTCCACGTTCAGAACGTTGCCAGCGCTTCGATGATGTCTGCGGCGATGGCCGTAGCCAGCTTGAAGGATGCCGACCTCGTTCCCCTGCGTCGTAAGCTGAACCGCGACAACCTGGACATGACCATGGAGTTCATGGAAAAGCATGGATACAAGACGATCCCCGGATCGCAGGCAAACATGTTCATGGTGGACGTAAAGCGTCCCGGCAGCGATTTCACGAAGCAGATGTTGACGGAGAAGGTTGCCATAGGGCGTTCCTGGCCCATCATGCCTACCTACGTTCGTGTCACAGTCGGCACCAAGGATGAGATGCTGAAGTTCCAGAGTGCTTTCGTCAAATGCATGGACAAGCCTTCTACCACAGTAAACGCTCAGTTGAAGGCGGAACTTTACATTCCGTCTGAAATTGATCGTCACTACGTATAAGGCGCAAAAATTACTTCACGGAGGGCCTCGGCGGTTACTTTCGCCGGGGCCTTTTCGTTTCTCCCGGCGTTCCCGCGAGCGGTTTGGATTATCCTGACGATATGTCGAATCTCATTGAGGCTGCACCTCGCCTGCTTGGCGTACCCTTCCCCAGGGCATTCGCAGCGGGCGCCACGAACGCTGTTCGAACCTGTCTCAGGATCCAGCCTTCAGAAAAGGTCACGCTGATCGCCGATGAAAAATGTCTGGAGATCGCCGCTTCGATCGCCGCGGAACTGCAGAACGCCGGCTGCCAGTGGAATGGCTTCATTCTGGAAGACGAGGCGCAACGGCCTCTGAAGGAGATGCCCGCCAGCGTCCTCGAAGATATGGAAACCTCCGACGTGAGCATCTTTGCCGTCGAGGTGCAACCGAACGAGTTGCGTAGCCGTATGCAGATGACGGACATCGTCAACCGCCGCAGAATGCGCCATGCGCACATGGTCAACATCACGCCGGAGATCATGGTGCAGGGAATGCGCGCCGACTTCAACCTGGTGGATGAGTTAAGCCAGCGCGTACTTGACCTCGTGCGTCAGGCAAGCTACGTACGCGCCACGACGGCTGCTGGAACAGACATTCACGCGCAGCTTTCGCCGAAGTACAAATGGTTCAAAACCTCCGGCATTATCAGCACGGAGAAGTGGGGAAATCTGCCCGGTGGAGAATGTTTCACCGCGCCGGAAGAGGTCAACGGCGTCTTCGTGGTGGACGGTGTCGTAGGCGATTACCTCTGCGCACGCTTTGGGATTTTGCGTGCAACGCCCCTGACGATCTGGATCGAAGGCAACCGGATCAAGCGTATCGCCTGTGAAAATAAGGAACTCGAAGCAGCCTTCTGGGCCTATACCCATACGGATGCTAACTCCGATCGCGTCGGCGAGTTTGCCATCGGGACCAACATCGGCGTGGAGCGAGTCATCGGCAACATTCTCCAGGACGAGAAGTTTCCCGGAATTCATATCGCCTTCGGTGATCCCTATGGAGCGCATACCGGTGCGCCCTGGAAGTCGTCCACGCACATCGACGTGGTGGGCCTCGGCTTCAATATCTGGCTGGGCGATGCGAATGGTGAGAAGCAGATCATGCGCGATGGCGTCTTTGTCATCTAGAACCAGCAAACAAAACGGCGGAGGCAATGGATATCGCCTCCGCCGTTTATGCTGAAGCACTTTACCGAACACTGATCGAATCCGTCAGAGTAAAGCGGACAACGGTCTCCGAGGGGATGACGGCATCTTTGTTGCCAGTCAGCGCTCCTGCTGCCGTACCTCCACCTGCGCCGGCCAGGCCACCAATCAAAGCGCCTTTACCGCCGCCAGCAAGTCCACCAATCAGAGCGCCAACGCCCGCGCCGCCGCCGATGAAGCCGGCCGTCCGCTTGCCCTTGCCTTTGACGACGGCCAGATACTCCGTACTGCTGACGCGGTAACCACCAATGTTCGTGAGACGAATACCGATGGCGCCTTCACCCTTAAAGTGACCCTGCCCGCGCGCGGAGACGACTTCGCCACGCACGCTGGAACCGCTGCGGAAGGCGGTTACGCCTCGAACGACGACCGGGCCCGCCAGGACGCCGGTGAAGCCCTGGCCCACCGCAGAGGTCTTACCTGAGAGGGTTTCGGTAATGCGAACGGAAACTCGTGTTCCGTTGGGAACCGTGACGCCGGTCGGTACCGGGGCGGGTGCAGGGCCGGAGGGCGTCGTTGCGGTCATTGGTGCGGGCGCGGCGGCTGGAGCAACCGCCTGTGTGTTGGGCGCAGGTGCGGTCGTAGGAACAGGCGCGGAAGCGGAGGCTGGAGGCGGCACAGGCGTGCCGGGTGCCATGGCGTGGGCGCTGCCGTCAGGGTAAAGAAGGACCTGCTGTCCGCCGACGGGAGCGTTCGTGGTAGTTCCATCGGGATTAATAATGGGCGTTCCTGCGGGAACCATGGAGACCGTGGTGCCAGCGGGAACGGCGGTGGGTGGGGGCGTCTTTTTGCACCCCGTAATCGCCAACGCTGACATAAGGCAAAGGGAAAAGGCTGCTGCTCTCAAATGGACTCGCATGTTAGGAACTCTCCTGGTTCGTACTCTCAACTCGTCGTTCCGCGTAGAAAATCTATCCGCGAAAGGTGCATGCTCATATCTTGTGATGCTCGCACGGTAAAATCAATTCCTTGGAAGTGAAAATATTTTGAGGTGGTTCATAATGGACGCGAACGTCGAACGTAGTTTTCCTCATGCGATGTTACGTGAGATTTGGGAGCAGCCCTCCGCCCTGGAACGTACGCTGGACTACTATACCGATGGAACGACGTTTCGCGCGGAACGATTTGCCGAGGCGCAGATCGCCCTTCGCGATCATAACGATGTTGTAATCGCGGCCAGCGGTTCTAGCCGTCATGCCGGCTTGACCGCCGAGATTGTCATGGAAGATCTCGCCCGCCTCGCAGTAGATGTAGAGTTCGCCAGTGAATACTGCCTGCGCTCCACAAATACTAAGCGTGATCCTGCCGTGATCGTCATCTCGCAGTCGGGTGAGACGGCGGATACGCTGGCAGCCCTGCGCGAGGCAAAAAAGCGCGGACACCGCACCTCTGCTGTGACCAATGTAGCCGGATCGACGATGGCACGCGAGGCCGATGCGAGTTTGCCCACCGAAGCCGGTGTGGAGAAGGCGATTCCCGCGACTAAAAGCTTTACCGCGCAGCTCCTTGTACTCCATCTACTGGCACTCTACGCCGCCCAGGAGCGCAAGGCACTGGACGCAGCGGAAGTGACGCGCAGGCTTGCTTTGGTGCGCAAAGTGCCGCAGGCAGTTGCGGCTCAGCTTGCCGAATGGGAGAAGCAGATCGAGGCGCTGGCGCCGTTCTACGCGGGTGCCAAAACGTTCCTCTTCCTCGGCCGTGGCATCCATTACCCGATCGCTCGCGAAGGTGCGTTGAAGCTGAAGGAAAGTTCGTACCTTCACGCCGAGGGATATCCCGCAGGTGAGTTGAAGCACGGACCGAACGCCCTCGTCTCTCCTGAAGTTCCGCTTATCGTTCTCGCGACCTATGACGCAGAGGATGCTGAGAGTGTTCTCCGCTACGAGAAGACGGTACAGTTGCTGGCCGATATGAAGGCGCAGGGAGCGACGGTGCTCGCGGTCATCAACGCTGGCGACGAACGCGTTCGTACCCTGGTGACGCACTCCATCGAAGTGCAGCCGGCCAGCGAATACCTCCTTCCAATCATTGAAGTGATTCCGTTCCAGTTGCTGGCTTACTTCATCGCCGTGCGCAACGGTGTGGATGTGGATCGTCCGCGCAACCTGACCAAAGCCGTCTTGGCGGACTAAGGAGATTCATGCAGTCGATTGTGATTGAAAAGGTCCGGGTTGTGGACCTTCGTTTTCCGACCTCCCGCGAGAGTATCGGCTCCGACGCGGTCAATAAGGATCCGGACTATTCCGCAGCTTATTGCATCCTGGAAACGAACGCTGAGTTCGAAGGTCACGGACTCACGTTTACCCTGGGACGCGGGACCGACCTTGTCGTGCAGGCGCTTGAGTATCTTTCGACGTTCGCGGTGGGACGTACGTTGGAATCCATCACGGAGAACTTCGCGAAGTTCTCCCGGGAACTAACCGATGAGAGCCAGTTCCGGTGGCTCGGTCCTGAAAAGGGTGTCATCCATCTGGCCACGGGCGCTCTGATCAATGCCGTCTGGGACCTTTACGCTAAGGTCGAAGGCAAACCTCTCTGGCGTCTTCTTTCCGAGATGGAGCCTGTGCAGTTGCTCAAGGCCGTGGAGTTCCGCTACATCGACGACGCGCTTACCTATGACGAGGCGCTGGCCATCCTCCAACGCGGGCGCGAAGGGAAAGCCAAGCGCATGGAGCACCTGCTGGAGCACGGTTATCCCGCGTACACCACCTCCGTCGGCTGGTTTGGTTTCTCGGATGAGAAAGTGCGTCGACTCTGTCGCGAAGCTCTCGCCGAAGGCTGGACGCACTTCAAGCTGAAGGTGGGCGGTGACGCTGCGGACGATCTTCGGCGCGGGCGTCTTGTGCGCGAAGAGATCGGGTGGACCAACAAACTAATGGTCGACGCCAACCAGAAGTGGGGCGTCCTCGAAGCCATCGAGCGGACAAATCAGCTTGCAGAGCTGCAGCCGTGGTGGATGGAAGAACCGACCAGTCCCGACGATATTTTGGGCCACGCGCGCATTCGTCGCGAAGCCGCGCCCGTGCCCATCGCTACCGGAGAACATTGCCAGAATCGTGTGATGTTCAAGCAGTTGATGCAGGCCCAGGCAATCGACGTCTGCCAGATCGATAGCTGCCGGGTCGCGGGTGTGAACGAAAATCTCGCCATCATCCTGCTCGCCGCCAAATTTGGTGTGAGAGTGTGTCCGCACGCGGGTGGCGTGGGTCTCTGCGAATACGTCCAGCATCTTTCGATGTTCGATTATCTCTGCGTCTCGACGACGATGAAGGACCGCGTCATCGAGTTCGTCGATCATCTCCATGAACACTTCGTCGATCCCGTGCGGATGCGGCGTGGACACTATCTGGCTCCTGAAAACCCGGGATATTCGATTGCGGTCTTCCCGTCAACGATTACGAAGTACAGTTTTCCCGATGGGGAAGTTTGGAAGGAAGAGCGATGAAGCTGGTTACATATGCAGGGGACAAGGGCTCGGTAGTTGCAGGTTTGCAGATCGGCGAAGAGGTCATCGCGCTTGCCGGATACGCCACGGTCATCGAGTTTCTGGAGGCAGGGCAGAAGGGAATCGCTGACGCTGAAAAACTGATTGCCGACGAGAGCGCGAAGCGCACACCGCTGGCTTCCGTGCGGCTGCTGGCACCCATCCCCAAGCCGCCGCGTGTCTTCGCCATCGGCCTGAACTACCAGGAGCACGCAGTGGAGAGCAAGATGAAGGTGCAGGCTGTACCGACTGTCTTCTTTAAGCTCTCGGAGACTGTGGTCGGCCCCGATGTCGATGTCATCCTTCCGAAGAACAGTACGCAGGTCGACTATGAGGCTGAGATGGCTGTTGTAATCGGCAAGCCCGGCTATCGCATCTCTGCCGCCGATGCGGACGAGTACATCTTCGGCTACACGATCTGCAACGACGTCAGCGCACGCGATGTGCAACTGGCAACCTCGCAGTGGACGTTGGGAAAGAGCTTTCCGACCTTCACGCCCATCGGTCCGTGCATCGTCTCGAAGGATGAAGTAGGCGATGCGCATGACCTGGACATCTCGTGCGACGTGAGTGGAGAGCGTCTGCAGGATTCCAATACCAGCCTGCTGATCTTCCGCGTGCCGCAGTTGATTGAATACCTCTCCAGCATCACCCCGCTTTTAGCTGGTGACATCATCAGCACGGGAACGCCTCCCGGCGTCGGCCTGGGGCGGACACCGCAGCGCTGGCTGAAGCCGGAAGAAGAGATGATCGTCACGGTGGAGAAGATTGGTTCTCTGCGCAATAAGACCGTGGCGGAGTAACCATGGAACTCGACCGTATCGACTGCGCGCTCCTGGAGCATCTGCAAAAGGATGCGCGCACTCCTTACGCGGAGTTGGGCCGTCGCGTGGGTCTGTCGACTCCCTCGGTCATCGAGCGTGTGCGCAAGATGGAAGATGCGGAGGTGATTCGCGGTTACCATGCCGAGGTCGCACCCGAGCACGTCGGTCTTCCTATGCGCGCCTTCATCAAAGTCACGATTGCAGGAGACAAACTGGAGAAGTTCGCCAGCGTCGTCCGGCGCGTGCCCGAAGTACGCGAGGCACATCGCGTGACCGGTGCGGAGAGCTATATCGTACAAGTCGCCGTGCGGGACATCGCCCACCTGGAGAAGGTGATCGATGCTCTGGCTCCCTACGTAGCGACGCAGACTTCGCTGGTACTGGCGAGCGCGATCGGTTGGAATCCAGTGATCCCCGCAGACTCCGGCCATCGCTGAAAAGCGTTCCGTACGTTTTACAATCATGGGCGGAGCCGAGATCGTTGCCAACGCAGACACGGAATACAAAGCAGAAAGATGCGATACGAGGAGCGTTCACGGCCGCAGGTCGACCGTTGTCTCCTGAAGAGGTCTTAACCCTCGCGAAAAGGCAGGTGGATGGCGTCAGCCTCGCCACCATTTACCGCAACATTGCTTCGCTGATGGAGGATGGCTGGCTGTCGGCGGTGGAGATGCCCGGCGCCGCAACGCGTTATGAAGTGGCTGGAAAAGAACATCACCATCACTTCCGCTGTACTGTCTGCGGCAAAGTCTTTGAGCTCGAAGGCTGTACGGTGCAGATCTCGCGCAAGGCCCCAAAGGGTTTTCACGTTACGGGGCATGAGTTTTTTCTTTATGGAAGCTGCAACGCCTGTAAATTATAAGCTTATTTATATCAATAAATTATAGGTGCAAGATAAGATTTTGGTTTCAAGGATGTCGTTATGATCCAGGGAGCCAAGCAATCAGCAGGACCAGTGCAGCTCCCGCCAGCACACAAAAAAGCTGCGTGAAGACGAGGCGGAGTTTGCAGTCATGCTGGAGTTCCGGCATGAGATTGGCCATAGCAATATAAAGAAAGCTGCCTGCGCTGATGGGAAGCAGCCATGCCGTGGCTCCCGATGCGCTGGCGCCAATGATGGTGACGAGCCCCACGCCGAGCAGGGACGGGATACCAACCAGGATCGCAAGTTGCATCGCACGCTTCGTCGAAACACGAAGATGTACGAAAAGCGCGAAGTCGCCGAGGCGGTGCGGTACTTCATGCAGCATGATCGCGATCGCTGTCACGAGTCCGACCTGTGTACTCACCGTGAAGGCTGCGGCAACACTTACCCCATCCACAAAACTATGCAGCATACCGCCGAAGACGAGATTCAGCGGGCGCGAAGTGTGGTGCCCGTGATGATGCTCATGAGTGGTCAGAGTGTTTGCGCCCGCAGGCTCTGCCGCACCACCGGTCATCGCAGAGAAGACACGCTCCGTCGCAAAGAGCCCAAGCAAGGTCGCTGTAAGGACAAGCCAGAGCGAGGGCGTATTTCCAAGATGAGCAATGGCCTCTGGGAGCAGATGGAGAAGCGCGGTCGCCAATAAAACGCCCACTGCAAGCGAGACGAGGCTTCCCAGATATCTCCGCAGGAAAGAGTCGCGCCCTTTGAGTGTCCAAACTGCACCAAGGGCAATGACCTGAACCAGCGTTGTGGCAAGGATGGCCTTTGGAAATGTGCTAATGGCCAGAATTTGCATGACCCGTCTTTATATCATATTGCGACGAGATTCTCATAAAGAGCGACTCCGCTCCTAGACAGTCTCGGGGTGGCGGATGCGAGAGCTGAGATGGTCGTTCGCGATCACGCCATCACGGATGGTGACGATACGGTGCGCATATTCGGCGATGTCGGGTTCATGTGTGACGAGGATGATGGTGTTTCCGCGCGCGTGGAGTTCGTCAAACAGAGCCATGATCTCATCGCCGGTCTTCGAGTCGAGATTTCCGGTAGGTTCATCGGCGAGGATGATCGAGGGCGAATTCACCAGGGCGCGGGCGATCGCAACGCGCTGGCGCTGACCTCCGGACATCTCATTCGGCTTGTGGTCCATACGCGAGCCAAGACCCACCGAGGTGAGAACCTCTTTGGCGCGCTCTATCCGTGCAGTCGCGGAGGTGCCGTTATAGATCAGGGGCAACTCCACGTTGTGCAGCGCAGAGGCTCTTGCGAGCAGGTTGAAGGTCTGGAAGACGAAACCGATCTCTTTGTTTCGAATGCGTGCAAGTTCGTCATCGGAGAGTTTGGAGACATCGAAACCGTTGAGGCAATAGGTGCCTTTCGTGGGGGAATCGAGGCACCCAATGAGGTTCATCAATGTGGACTTACCGGAACCTGAAGGGCCCATAATGGCGACGTACTCATTGTGCTTGATACGGAGATTCACGCCGCGTAAAGCGTGGACCTCCTGGTCGCCCATGACATAGGTCTTCCAGAGATTGGTGGTGGCGATGACTTCACCGGGCTCCACACAGTTGGACTTCAGGGATTCAATTCGTATGGCTTCATCAGTCATGGGCGGTCTCATTGCAACTTTGATACGTGATGCAGGGGAGAGTCGTTCCTGCAGGCTAAGATTCGGATTCGGCAGCAGTTGCAGATTCGATACTGTTATCTCGTTTGATTCGCGTTCCGCTGTGCAAGGTGCGAAGAATCTTGAACCGGCCCGTGACCACTTCGTCACCCGGGTTGAGGCCGCTGGTGACTTCGATTTCGGTCGCTCCGGTAATCCCCGTAGTGACCGGAACGAAGTGGACGCGCAGATCGTTCTTTTGAGCCGTCAGGATATAAACCCCCTGAACGGTCTTGGCCTTCCCTTTAGCAGTGGACGGGCCGTTGGAGGAGGGAAGCTTTCCATTATTCTTCGTATAAATATCTTCCAAAGCCGGGTCACGTTGCACAAGGGCCTGGATTGGAAGCGTAAGAGCGTTCGGAACGCGGGCCGTGGTGATCTTGGCTGTAGCCGAAAGGCCGGGGCGGAGGGCCGGGGCATCTTCGTCCAGGGTCACGACTACTTTGAAATCCTTGGCTTCTTCTGTGCCGGTGGTGGATTGCGACGTTGCGATACCCGTCGTCCGTAGGAGCGCCTGATCTCCTACCTCCGTCACGTGACCCTTGAAAGACTTGCCGGGAAGGGCATCGACGGTGACTTCGACCTGCTGGTTGAGCTTGACGTTCACGACGTCGGTCTCATCGACCTTGACCTCTGCCGTGATCACGGACATGTCCGCCAGGGTCATCAGAGTGGATCCCTGTGCGTTCTGGATGCCGGTCACCATGGTTTCGCCCTCGCGAACGGGAACATTGGTGACAAGCCCATTGAAGGGTGCGCGCGAGATGGTTTTATCCAAGGCATCGAAGTTGGCCCGCTGGGAGGCGACTGCCTGATCGACGTGGCCGAGTGCGGAGGCGGTCTGAGCCTTGGATTGGGCCACGGCAGCCTGGCGTTGCTGCAAGGTGGCAGCGGAGACATCATATGCCGCCTTGCGTGAATCGTAATCCTGCTTGGAGACGAGCTTCTGCTCGTACAGCTTCTCGTAGCGCTCAATGTCGAAGCGCTTCTGTTGCAGGTCGGCAATCGCCTGGGCTACGTTTGCCTCGGCAGTCTTTTCGGCAGCGAGATACGAGTTGACGTCCGTCTTCTGGGAAGAGATGGTGGCGTTCTGAGCTGCGACGGTAGCCTGGGGCTGGACGCTTTCAAGCGTTGCCAGCACCTGACCTGTTGTGACGTGGTCGCCTTCTTTTACATAAAGATGAGTGATCCGTCCGAAGGCCGTGGCGCCTACATTTACGTAGGTTTTGGGCTTAATCTGACCGGTCCCGCTGACCACGGAGACGAGATCCTGCCGCGAAATCTTGGTGGTCGTGACTTTGGTAACGTTGGAGCGACTATGCATGACGCTGCCGACAATAACTGCGGCAAGGACGACCACAAGTGCGACAAGGATGAGAACTTTCCGTTTGCTCATAGGTGCGGTTTTCTCTTTCGTAAAACGTCCGAAAGTACATTCGACGGCTAACGGACACACTTACGCACAAAGCGCGGAGCGGGTTCCATGGCAGATAAATGGCGCGTTCGGAGACGAGAAGAATGATAGCAGCGTTGCGATCAGGCGCAGAGATTTTTGCCGGGGGTATATCCCTTGGGCCCATCACCCGTCCAACTTGTAGGGTTGCCTGTGGAAGCCTAGAATATACCGATAGCGATAGTTGTGGTTTTTGGGGTACTGGAGCGCGATGAGCAGGTTCAAGGCATTGGTTTGCAGCGGATTATTTTTAGGCAGTGTGGTGTTGACAGCTGCTGTAGCGCAGGAAGCGCCGGTGGGTGATTCGTCCGTGACGAAGACGCCGTCCATTGCGGAAAAGCCCGATCCAACGAAGCGCCGTCTCTCCGATCGCGAGAAGTTCCACCAGCAGAAAGAGCTCCGGGCGGAAATTAAAGAAGGGCCATACAAGAAGTGGCTCAATGAAGATGTCCTTTGGATCATCACCGATGAAGAGGCGCAGGCGTTCAAGCATCTAGCCAACGACGAAGAGCGCGATGCATTCATCGAAAACTTCTGGCTCCGCCGGAATCCCAATCCAGACTCTCCGGATAACGAGTTCAAAGAGCAACACTACCAGCGCATCGCCTATGCAAATGAGCATTTTGCGGCAGGTAAACCGGGTTGGAAGACCGACCGCGGCCACATTTACATTGCATTTGGTAAACCGGACAACATTGAGTCGCACCCCAGCGGCGGTCAGTATCAACGCCCCATGGAAGAGGGCGGCGGTAGTACATCCACCTTTCCCTTTGAGACGTGGCATTACCGTTATCTCGAAGGTATCGGCGACAACATCGATCTTGAGTTTGTCGACAGCTGCATGTGCGGCGACTACCACATGACGATTGACCGCTCTGAAAAGGACGCTCTGAAGCACGTTCCCGGTGCAGGTCTGACGCAGGCGGAGGAGATGGGGCAGTCGTCCAAGGCGGACCGCTTCTCCGGTGGTGGATTGGAGCAGCTTGGCAAGGGACCGATGCAGTCTCAGCAGCAGGCGAAGCAGTTTGACCGACTCTCGCTGATGGCGAAGATTATGGCGCCACCTCCCATCAAGTTCAAGGATCTGGAGCAGTACATCGGATCGGCACAGATCCTCAAAGGACCTCCGTTCCTCTTCGATGTGCGCACGGACTACGTCAAGGTGACGAACGAGACAATTCTAGTCCCGCTGACCTTGCAGATTCGAAACCGCGATATCACGTTCAACAACAAAGACGGCGTAGCGACGGGAACGGTGAACATCCTCGGTCGCGTATCGAACCTGAACCATCGCGCGATCCAAACGTTCGAAGATACGGTGCAGATCAGCGAGCCGTCCGAACTTCTGGCTGCGGCCCAAAACCGGCAGTCGGTCTACTGGAAAGCGATCCCTCTGCGTCCCGGTTTGTACAAAGTGGATATCGTTATTAAAGACGTCAACAACCCTGACCATATCGGGACCTGGAAGCGTAGCGTCAGTGTGCCGAAATATGACGATGACAAGCTTGCGTCTTCATCACTCATTCTGTCGGACTCCATGCACCGCGTTCCCACCAAGGAGATTGGTTCGGGTAACTTTGTCATCGGAAACACATGGATTCGTCCCCGGGTTTCTGCGGGACCCAAGACACCGGTAAACTTCAAGAGAAATCAGGACTTAAGCTTCTGGATGCAGGTATATAACCTCGGCATCGATGAGAAGAGCAAAAAGAACGACGCTCAGATCGAGTACGAAGTGAAAGACCTTGCCACCAACAAAACCATCTTGACGACCTCGGAGACGAGCCAGAAACTGAGTCCGAACTCCGATCAGGTGACCCTGGAGAAGAGCATGCCGTTGGCCAGCCTTCAGCCTGGTCAGTATCAGGTCACCATTAAAGTGAATGATGGCGTCTCCAAGCAGCAGATTGCGGAGTCGGCACCCTTCACGGTTGAGTAAAGAGGAAGTATGATGTCAGGTACGACCGCAGGACATGGATACGACGGTCGGCCTTCTTCAGAGAGAACCACCTGAAGACACTTAATTGGCCAAGCGGGACTGTAGTGGAGCGCCTTTACGACGCGTTCAATTGGCAAGTATGGAGTGTTATCTTTCGGTGTTACGACTTGCTCGAACTCGAGGTTTTGCGTTCCCACTGGCAACGGTCTTTCTCGCCTTGGGGACAGCAACGCCGGTTGCGGGGCAGACCTGGAGCCGGGCAGGAACTTCGGCGAGTGTGAGTGGTTGGGTTCGCGATGCGGCAGGCGTACCCCAGATTGGCGCAATCGTTCAGGTGCTGGCCTCCAATACACAGTTGGCCGGGACCGCTGTAACCGATATGAAGGGGCACTACCGTCTGGCTAACTTGCCTGCCGGGAGGTACCTTGTCCGTGCGACGCAAGCACTTTATCTCCCAGCACAGAGAGACAACCTCAAACTGGTAAGCGGTTCGCGTGCCGTAGTGGATCTTACGCTGGCGACCTTGTTTACACCCTCGCAATGGCTTCCGGCGCAACGCCGTGGACCTGAGGATTCTGGCGACGACTGGATGTGGACACTCCGGTCTTCGGCTAGTCGGCCGATTCTGAGGTGGATCGATGACGGTACCGGCCAGGCAAGCTCTGTCGACTATTCTTCGAGCGCCACAGAGCGCCGCCACAAGGTCATGTCGGAAAATCGTCTCGCGGTCATAAGCGACGATAGCGGTTTCGCTCACGGCGGCGTGCATCAATCTTTGACGATGGAACGAGTTCACCCGGACGGCGTTGGAAGCATTCTTCGAGCCGACCTCTCCGGTGCACGTACACCGTATCCGGTCGCTCCATCTGCCGACGTGGTTGTAGGTTTTGAGCGTGGAACCGCTTTGAGTGGATATCAGCGGACGCTCCTTACCTATCATTTGCACCCCGAGCTCGTGGGCCGCGGCAGCACCAATGGAATGCAGGCCGCGACGGTTCGATCCGCGCAGCGCATCGCACTGGGCGATACCGTCATGATCGATGCAGGATCGATGCTCCGCGAGGTCAATATCGCTGGCAATGCCGTGTCGATGCTCCCGTTCGTGAGCGTCTCTGTGAAGCCCGCCGAGCATGTGATCCTGACCTATGGCTACGCGACCAGCGGAGAGCTTCAGAGCCTGGATGACCTCGATCGCGTCGAGGTCGAGATGCCGGTCGCGGTAGCGGTGAACGGGCATCTTCGTACGCAGCGCGGCGTTCACCAGTCGGTAAGCCTGTCCGGCCATGCCGGACGCAGTGTGATGGAGATCGCGATCTATCGTAACAAGATCGCTGCCGCTCCGATTGCAGGTACCGGTACTCTCACCGCAGCCGAGGTCTCCACTGGTGGCGTTCTGGCCGATCCAACGACGCAGAGCTTCCGCGCCCTCAGCGGAGCATATGAGAGTTCCGGCTATCGTGTTCTTTTGAAAGAAGAATTGACGAAGGCGATCACGCTGACCGGGCAGTACGAAACGGGAAGTGCCTTGGTCGCGGACGGAAGCAGTACTGCGAGTGTGCAGGGTGTGCTCGGTTCCTTAAGACCGACGAAGACGCATGCTGCCACGGTCTCTCTGAACAGCCGTGTGCTGCGAACAGGAACCCGGCTTCGCGCGGCTTATCGCTGGCAACCTGAGTCTACCCTTACGGCTGTAGACGCTTACCACTCCTACGGTGAGGCGGCCTACTTTGGGCTGCATCTCAGGCAGCCTCTCCACATCAACGGTATGCTTCCGCGTGGGTTTGAAGCTGTAGTGGATGTAACAAACCTTTTGGCGCAGGGGTATCGGCCCTTCGTTTCGAGCGACGGGCGCACGCTGTACCTCGCCCAGTCGCCGAAAGTTTTACAGGCAGGACTCTCCTTCACCTTCTAACGCATTCCGACAAATATCACACGTCCCATGTGCTGGTTCCGGCCGGCTTTTCTTGGTACGGTTGTTCCTGCGCAGAAAAGAGATCACCAAGGTTGATGGCCTCTTTATGTCTTTAAGTTTCAGGCTACTTTGAGCTTTTGGCAAAGTCATCCGCCGCATCGTTCATCTCTATGGGTGTGGCAGCGTGTGTAAGGAAGAGCACTCGATGATGAAAGACAGCGGATTGACCCTTCTCAATCGTGAAGTCGAGTTGAGGAGCTTTGGGATCGAAGATATGCTGACCCAGCGGATTTGCGGCAAAGAGGCCGTAGCCGCGCGCATGCCAGAAGGTGGGAGCGTTCGGGTTTGAAGGGCTATCGAGAACAGCCAACGTCACATTTTGCCCAGCGGCATTGTGTCCAACGAGCATGCACCAGCGGCCACGTGTTGCCCACGCAGCATCTCCGGTCTTTCCTTCGCTTGTGGTGTATACGCCTGTAGCTCCGGCGCCCGTGGAACCTTCTACCTTGGTCTGCTTTCCGTTGGCGTCCGTGAAGATGCCACCCTTCTCGTCTGCGGATTCAAGCCAGCGAGCGACGCGGATCCCGAGCAGACCCTCCTTGTCGTCGTGAAAGACAGCCTTGTCCAAAGCATGCAGGGTAACGGTCTCATCGATCATGCGCGAGTTGCCCTTTCGCATGAAGATGTAGTGCGTCGTCTGTTGCAGAAGGGGCTCACCCTTGCCCGTGATCCATGTGCTCTCGACCGTGAGATCGCCACGGTCGCTACCGCTCTTTGTAGAGACGATCCGTTTCTGTTCGATGGTGCCCATCTTTGCGCGGTTCTCTGCCGGAATCGCGTCCGAGTTATTCCAGAAATCAAAGCCATTCACGTTGCCGTAGTTGAACCACATGCCCGCGTGGTGGGGATGATCCTGGCGTTCGCCTTCGCGTGGAGCGAGTGGGTAGCCGCGGCTCACTTCGATACCGCCATCTGCAACGAGGGGATAAAGTACTGGCTTCTTGAGCGAGGTTGGCCACACATAGGAGGTGAAAGGTTTGCCATCGATCGTGATATCCACGCGCCGCTGCGCTTCGTTGGGTGTCACACGAACACCCAACGAAGCGTTTTTATCAGCAGCAAAGAGCGAGGCAGAGCCCAGGGTGAGAACGGTGCAGGCCAGCCATCTATGCACTTTTTTTGCCTCCAATGACGAGTTGCTGCGTCTTATCGTCGAAGGTGACGCGCTGTCCCGTTTTCATGGCGGCAACGGTCATGCAGAGAGCGAGCGAGTGGCTGTAGCCCGCATCAATGCTGGCGTTGGGCGTCTTGCGGGAACGAACGCATTCCATCCAGTTGAGCATGTTGGCAGAGGTCATCGGATCGGCCCCGGTGTTTGCGGAAGTCTCTGCTGCAGCAACATTCTCACTCAGAGCAAAGCTCTTGAGCAGATTGGGCTGCATCTTCATTTCTGCAGCAGATTTTGCAGTGAGCCCGCCGTCGGGGCTGACGCGTTGCTTGTCCATATCCAGCATGCCGGCGTTGGAGTAGTAAAGCTCCTTGATGCCGCCAGCTGAGTTGGTCTGACGCGACGAGTAGACGACCTGGAAACCCTTCGTCGGGTCATCGAGAGGGCCGTAGTCAAAGACAGCCGTGAGCGTGTCCCAGTTTGTGCGACCATCATGCCACTGGTAAATGCCTCCGTTCGCCACCACGCTGCGTGGATGCGGATATCCGCTGAACCAGTGAACCGTATCGATCTGGTGGACGAGCCATTGATCCGGAATCCCTGAGGAGAAGGGCGAGAAGAGGCGGAACTCAAGATATTTCCGTGCGTCGAAGGTCTGGTATGGCTTATTCAGAAGGTAGCGCTTCCAGTCGGTGTCCTGTTCTTTCAACAAGGGCACAACGTCGGGGCGACGCCAGCGCCCGGGCTGGTTCACATTCCAGGTCATCTCCACCATGTTGATCTCGCCGAACTGGCCGGATTTAATGTATTCGTAAGCCTTCTGATAGCTGGGCGTGCTGCGTCGCTGCGTGCCCACCTGAAAGACTTTGCCTGTTTCTTTTACGGCAGCACGAATCGCATGTGCGTCTTCGATGGTATCTGCGAGAGGCTTTTCGCAGTACGCGTCTCGCCCGGCACGCACGGCCTGCACACCATGCTGCGCATGTTGGAAATCGGCAGTCGCAATCAGCACGGCGTCGATATCTTTTCGATTGTAGAGTTCTTCGTTATTGCGAGCGGTAGCGATCGTGTTTCCGCAGACCTTCTGCACGTAAGCAACGCCTTCGTCGCGACGCCGGTTCCAGATATCGGAGACCGCTGCAAACTCGAAGTTCATCGCCTTGGCGTGCTGCTGAAAGGAGGGAATCAGAGCCTGCTTCATCCTGTCCCCGCAGCCGACGATTCCCACCCGAACCCGGTCATTTGCGCCGACAATTGCGGCATAGCTGCTTGCACTCCATGAGACAGCAGTGACTGCGGTGGCTGCACTTCCAAGCTTGAGGAAGTCTCTACGATTCGTCCCGTAATGTTCCATTTGCCTCTCCGAGGTAGATTTCTGGATCCGCGCAAGTGTTTCCTCAAACAAGTTCAAGTCTCACCGTTCGAGTGAAAATTGTGCTTCGAAATCCTACGCTCGTGAAGCGGCGATTGGCTTGCGCAAAAGCAAGTTTGCGTTACTTTTGCCAAACCATCTTTGACAAAGAGCCATTTAGTTTCTCGATTGCACTTCATTCGTTTGAAGTGCAATCGAGATCAGGAATTATGAAAGTGCAGTTCGACTTCTACTTTTTTCCGTTCGACGACCTGAGAGCGAAGCGTTTCAAGGCGCTCCATAAGTGTCTTTTCCAGTGCCGCATGTTTCGCTTTGCCGTGGAGATTGTTTGTCTCTTCGGGGTCGGCCTGCAGATCGTAAAGTTCGAACTCCTGCGGCTCCATCACGTAGTGGATGAGTTTATAGCGTTCGGTGCGGATACCCTGGCAGGGACGAACGGCCTCTGGATTTGGCCACTCAAAGTACTCGTAGTACCACTCCTTGCGGAACGAAGGATCGGCTGCCTTCGCAAGGGGCAAGATGCTTTTACCCTGGATGTGGGCGGGAATCGGCAAGCCCGCCAGATCGAGAAACGTCGGTGCAAGATCGGTGTCCAGCACCATCTCGTGCCGTACCGTGCCTGCGGGAATGCGCTTCGGGTAACGCACCATCAGAGGCACGCGGATCGACGGTTCATGCATCTGTCGCTTATCGAAGAGCCGAAACTCTCCTAGAAAATATCCATGATCCGATCCATGCACGATGGCGGTATCGTCGAGTATCTTTTTCTTTTCCAGATAACTCAGAACGCGGCCGATGTTTTCATCCACGGCGACCAGGCCAGCGTAGTAGTCCTTCACAATCCCTTCATGGGAACCGCAGGCAACGTGGGAGGGCGTCGTGCCAATCTTGTTCTCCGCGTCAACAAAGCATTTTGGTTTGCCGGGGTAACCCTTTAGATCGTCGTCGAAGGTGGCGGGTTTGGGAATCACGGTTTCGCGATACAGATCGGCGTGACGCCGCGCGCGGAAGAATGGCTCGTGCGGAGCTACAAACCAGACGAGCAGGCAGAACGGCTTGTCGCCGCGATCTTCTTCCAGCCAGGCCAGGGCACGGTCCACCGTTAGATCGTCAGGATAGACATTTTTGTACTGCTTCTGCGGTCCAACCTTGCCTCTGCGGCCTTCTTTGAAGAAAGGATTCGCATAGTTATTTCCAGGGTCGTTGTGCCCGAAGTAGTAATCCCAGTAGCGTTCCTCCACGCCATTGCGGACATGTGTCTTGCCCAGGAGAGCGACCTCGTAGCCCGCCTCATGCAGAAGATCGGTGAAGAGCGGTATGTCAGACGGAAGAGGCACTTTGAGCTGTTCGTTCGACAACGCTCCACTGGAGCGCGAATACATTCCTGTAAGTGCTACGGCGCGCGCCGGAGCGCAGAGCGCATTGGTGCAAAACGCATTAGTGAAACGTATTCCTTCACGCCCGATGCGATCGTGGTTCGGTGTCTTGAGGATCTTGTTTCCCGCGATAGAAAGGGCATCGGCACGCTGTCCTTCACCAAAGAAAAAAACAAGATTGGGCCGCTTCGCTTTGGTTTCGGCGATGGCAAGAGGAGCGGCTACGTTAGAAGCGAGAGCAGCGCCTGCCACTGCAAGAGAGCCTTGTAAGAAATCTCGTCTCGTACTCTCCGAGGAGGCAGGAACCGGGTTCTGCCTCTGATCCTGCGACGTCGCCATAACTTTCTCCTGAACGAGCATTCTAGCGCTCCAGGAAGAAACCTGATCTAACTTGAGTACGCAGCTTTCAGATGCGAGAAGACACCTGGCGCATCACTACTTTCGAAAGAGCATCACCACTTTCGAAAGATCAGCGAAGCATTTGTTCCGCCGAATCCAAAGGAGTTCGTCATTGCGAACTCCATGGATATGGGCATGCTCTTGTCGCGCACAAGGTTCAATGTGCAGCGCTCATCCAGTTCCTTCAGGTTCGTCGTTGGAGGTGCGATCTGATCGCGCAGTGCAAGCACGGTAATCCCGGCTTCCAGGCTTCCTGCCCCTCCGAGAAGATGTCCGGTCATCGATTTCGTGGAACTGACCAGGAGCGTCTTCGTGTGCTCTCCAAAGGTATCGGCGATGGCCTGTGCCTCTGCACGATCTCCGAGAGGGGTGGAGGTGGCATGAGCGTTAAGGTATCCAATCGCGGAGGGCTCAAGCCCAGCGCTTGCCAGTGCGAGCTGCATCACCCGCCGGACGCCGCGACCGTCTTCCGGTGGTGCGTTGGTGTGAAAGGCATCCGAGTTTGCGGCATAACCGACAAGCTCCGCAAGGATCGTGGCTCCCCGGGCCTGCGCGCTGCCTAACTCTTCCAGCACAAGTACTCCTGCGCCTTCGCCGACGACAAAACCATCACGCTGCGTGTCCCAGGGCCGCGAAGCGGTCTGGGGACTTTCGTTCCGCGTTGAGAGCGCACGCATCGACGCAAATCCAGCAACGGAGAGGGGAGTGACGGCGGCCTCGCTGCCGCCGCAGATCATGACATCCGCATCGCCGCGACGGATGATGTGCCACGCTTCTCCCACGCCGTGTGCGCCTGTTGTACAGGCCGTTGCGCAGGTAAGATTTGGCCCCGCAGCGCCGTACTTTATAGAAATCTGTCCAGATGCCAGATTCGCGATCGTCGCGTTGATGAAAAACGGTGAGACACGATCGGGCCCGCCTGCGAGCAGTTTGGAGTGCTCGCGTTCGATTACTTCAAAGGCGCCAATCCCACTTCCGACATAAACGCCCACACGGTCGGCGTTTTCTTCCGTCACCTGAAGGCCGGACTGTTTCATGGCGAACTCCGCCGCTGCCAGCGCAAACTGGATAAATCGACCCATCTTCTTGATGTCTTTGCGGTCGATATACTTCTCCGGTGAGAAGTCCTTCACCTCACCAGCAAATCGGCAATTGAAGCGTGACGCGTCAAAGAGCTGCGTGGGAGCGATGCCCGATTCTCCACGGAGCAAGGCGCTCCAGGTCTCTTCTGTACCAATGCCTACGGGGCTGACGAGACCAACCCCTGTTACAACAACACGACGCTGTTTCTTCATATGGTCCTTCCTCTCCTGCGAACGCACATCAGCTTTGCTGTAAGTGATTAAGCGTGTTTTCCAGTGTGGCGTTGAGCAGATGGACTTCTTCTTTACCCACTTGTTTTTCCAGGCTGAGTTGGGCCGCCTCCCACTTTGGTCTGGCCGTTGCAAGAGTCTTTTCCCCGAGTTCGGTCAGGCTGAGCGATCGGGCCCGTTTGTCTGATGCCTGTTCCACGGCAACGTATCCAAGTTTCTGCAGGGGAATCAGATTGCGCGTCAAAGTGGTCCGCTCCATCTGGAGGACCTCCGCCACCGACGAGATGGACTCTCCTTTCATGGCGGAGAGAGTCGCAAGTAGTCCAAACTGGCCAATGCTGATGCCGCAGGGTGCAAGAAACGCGTCATAGGTCCTGGACACGAGGCGTGCCGACTGCCTTAAGCGGTAACAGGTACAACCGGGATCGCCGGGACTGAGCTTGGTCAAAGTTACGACTCCAAGGCCGACAGACAGCCTGATATCAGTGTAATTACACTGAAAGCTGCAAGTCTACTTCTTCTACTTTGCTGTGGTGGGTTCAGGCTCCGGGAACTTAAGGAAAGATCGGCCAGAAATCCCATAAAAGAGGTAATTCCTGGCCTGTCTACGAAATCAGGAGATGCTGCTATCGACTCAACTTCGTCGTGCGCCCAAGGATGTTGTAGCTGATCCCTATCGATGCGCCGTAAGACTTCATCGCGCCGAACGTGAAGTGAGGCCACGTCTGATACTCAATGTCGATGGCCCGTATCTTCCAGCGATCTCCAAGATGAAGGTCGACACCTCCGCCCCCCGCGACGACCATGTAGGTACCTTTCGCATAATTAAAAGGGAAGTTGAACTGACCGGCCCCGGCCAGCACTTTGACGTATGGTTCAAGCTTGCCGGAGCGAAGAGAGACGCGGGGACCGATCAGGTACGTTGTGGCGTGCGTATTTGCATCCTGGTTCAAACGCAGCCAGCGTGCTTCGCCCTCGACGCCGAGCCACCAATAGGGGTTCGCATCAATCCATCCATGCGCACCGCCAAGCCATCGCTCCCCATACTGCAGCTTGTACATGGAGATGCCTCCACCGATGCTGACCGAGGTTCCGGGACCCACAGCTGCGGGAGCGGCCTGAGCGAACAGGCGGCTTCCGCAGAGCAGGAGTACAAGAGTGCAGAAAAGGGTCTTCAAGTTTGTTCCTCGATCTTGCACGTTAGCGCACCGTTACGGACAGATCGGCGATCTGGCTGGCAGTGGTGTGGAGACCGGAGGCCATGATGCGAACCGTATACGTTCCTGCGGGTGTGGTGCTCATCTGCAGCTTGTTCGCGCATCCCGTCGCGCCAAGCCCTGCGAGGACAAGGACAGCAAGAGACAGAAGAGCAGGCAGGCTACGGCGTCTGCGTGAAGTAAAGAGAAGGAATCCCAGAAGTGCAGCGAAGGGAAGAAGCATACCGGCCTCCGCAATGCGGGAGACACGCCCTGACTCAAGCTTCGCCTTCGCTCCGGCACCGAGCGGGTTGCCCGTATCGAAGACTAGGTGAATTTTGTTTGTGCCTCCGCCCGTAACATCCATGCTGGTCTTGTCGAAGGTGCAGGTTGCACTAAGCGGCATGTCCAGGCAACCAAAGGCGAGTGTATCGATAAAGCTCTTTGAAGCCACAATCGTGACATCGACTCCGACGTGTTCTCCGGTCGCAACCGAGACGGTCGTAGGATTCGCCGTGATGCTGAAGGTCGTCGAAGCGCCGGCCGCGATCGTATAGGACGCGGCAATGGAAGGTGAATAAACCGAATCGCCGTTGTAGGTTGCCACAATGTTGTAGGAACCATTCTGGGGGAAGAAGATCAGGGTCGCTGCTCCAGCGGTGGAGACCTGTACCGTGCCAAGCGTTGCGCCTCCGGAGGTGAAGGTCACGGTGCCTGTTGGCGTAACGGGACCGGTCCAGTGGAGGACTCCGACAAGCGTCACCTGCTGGCCCGCGAGGTAGCTGCTGGACGATGCCGTCGTTGAGATCGTGGTCGGGCGCAGTTGAACGACCTCAGAGACTCCATTCGTCGTGGACGGCAGGTTGTAGTTGTCTCCCCCATAGCTCGCGGAAAGGTTATGTGTTCCGGCGCTCAGGGAGGGAAGTACGAGCGATGCGGTTCCGGTTGCATCGATTGCAACGCTGCCGATGGTCGCCGAACCATCCCTGAAGGTAACGACTCCTGTAGCATTCGCACCGTTTGCCACCGTGGCAGTCAGCGTGATCGCCTGCAGTGTAAGCGCCGGGTTGATGTTGGAAGAAAGGGATGCAGTCGTCGTCTGTTGCTCGACCTGCAGCAAGACATTCGAGGTGCTCACCTGGGTTCCGCTGTCTCCTCCGTAGCGCGCGATGATGGCGTGCTGACCGGCGATGAGTGTGCTCGTCGTGAAGCGAGCCGTTCCATTCACGGCGTTCACATTCCCGAGGACGGTCGAGCCATCGAGGAAGCTCACGGGACCGTTCGCAGATTTGCCCGTACTTATGATCGAAGCCGTAAAGGTAACAGGCGCGCCGACAACCGATGGATTGGCGCTTGAGCTAAGTGCCACGGTCGTATCTGCCGTGTTGATGCCTTGGGAAAGGGCGGCGGAGACACTGGCTCTGTCGTTTGCATCACCAGAGTAGGTGGCCACGATGAGATGTGTTCCCGCACCGAGCGTGGATACGTCCAGGATGGCCATACCGGCAGAGTTAACGGCTGAGCTACCCAGCGTAGCTCCTCCGTCTGTGAACGCCACGGTTCCTGTTGGCACCACGCCACTCGCACCGGAGACGGTTGCAGTGAAGCGTACGTTTGCTCCGACCAGAGCCGGATTCTGGCTGGAGAGGATCGCAGTGCTTGTGGCCTGGAGTACATGCTGGATCAAGGACGCTGGCGCTGCAGCTGAGTGAGTCGCATCTCCCGCGTAATTGACTGAAATGGTGTGCGAACCGATGGCAAGCGTCGAAGTGGTGAAGGTTGCTACGCCGGACCCGTTGAGCGGGACGGTGGCAATAACCGCACCGCCATCGAGGAAGACTGCGTTCCCCGTGGTCTGCGTGCCTGTGCCCGTGATCGTTGCGACAAATGTGATCGAGTCACCGAAGGTCGACGGGTTTTGACTGGAGGAGATTGTAGCTGAGGAGGTTGCTGCCTGCATCACCTGGACCAAAACACCGGAGGTGCTCGCGGTGTGATCTATGTCTCCTGCGTAGGAAGCTACAAGGTTATGAGATCCCGCAGTCAGCGTATTCAGCGTGAAGCGCGCTACGCCGGTTGCGTCCATCGCGATGCTTCCGACAGCAGCACCGTTTTCCGTAAGTACGATCTGCTGCCCTGCAGGGATGGTTCCGTTACTGGTCAGCGTCGCCACAAAGGTGACCTGCGTTCCGAGGAAGGCAGGACTTCCACTGGAGGTCAGCGTCAGTGCCGTTGTGGCCTGCTTCACGACCTGCGTGTAGGGTGCCGAGGTGCTGGGGTTATCCTTCGCATCTCCACCATAGGAAACGGTGAGGGAGTGCGAGCCGGTAGAAAGGTTCGATACGACTCGGGTCGCCTGGCCAGAGGCACTGATGGTGCCTGTGCCGATCGACGTTGGTCCATCGAAGAAGGTCACCGTTCCAGTAGGAATTCCACCGTTTCCTGTAACGACTGCTGTAAGTGTCACGCTGCTTCCTGCGATCGACGGGTTGACGCTGGAAGAGAGGGTAGAGGTAGTCGTCGCAAGTTGAACAACCTGGCTCAGCGTCGAAGAAATGCTCGTGGCATAGTTCGTGTTTCCTGAGTAGCTAGCCGTGATCGAATGTGTACCTACCGAGAGCGTTTTGACGTCCACGGTAGCGGCACCACCCGCCGAAAGCGTCACGATTCCGAGAGTCGTTGCGCCTTCCTTGAACGTGACGGTGCCGGTGACCGCGCCCGCAGTCGTATTGGTCGTCGCAGTCACGTTTGCCGTGAACCGGATCGTCGCTCCGCCATCCGCGGGATTCGCAGAAGATTGCAGAGAGGTGGAGGTTGCGATCTGACGAATGACTTGTGTGAAAGTGCTGGAACCACTGGCATCGTTCGTTGCATCTCCGGCGAAGCGCGCCACCAGGAGATGGGAACCCACTGTAAGCGTGCTGGTGGTGAAGGTTGCATTCCCGTCCACAAGGGGCCTGGTCGCGATCACCGCTGCTCCATCCTGAAGCGTTACAGAACCGGTCGGTGTCGTTGTGCTGGTTGGAGTGACCGTGATCGTGAAAGTGACAGGCGTTCCGACATCGGACGGCGATCCAGAAGAACTGAGCAGCGTTGTCGTTGGCCACTTGTTCACAACCTGCGTGGTGACCGTGGACGATCCGGGAAGAGTGTTGGTATCTCCGACATAGGAGGCTGTGATGGAATGCGACCCGGCGGCCAGAGATGCCGTTGAGAAGGTAGCGACACCGCTTCCGTTCAGGCTTCCGCTACCGATCGATGTGGCGCCGTCTTTGAAGGTGACAAGTCCCGAGGCCTGGATAGTAGAGGTCGTAACCTTCGCGGAGAACTGGATGCTGTCTCCTACCTGGGAAGGATTCGGGATCGCGGTGAGAACAATGCTAGGCCCCTGTTTCACGACCTGGATCAGAACACCCGATGGACTTGGCGCGTTCAGCGTATCTCCACTGTAATGAGCTGTGATGTTATGGCTTCCGAGCGCGAGCGCTGAAGTGGTAAAGGTTGCCATTCCCGTCGTGGTCAGAGTACCTGTACCGATCTCTGCGTTGTCATCGCGGAAGCTTACGGTGCCCGTAGGATTCGTACCTACCCCGCTGGTAATCTTCACGGCTGCTGTAAAGGTCACAGGGGCACCCAAGGCAGACGGGTTGGCGCTTGAGGCCACTGTGGTCGTCGTAGGTTCAAGAGCATCCGCTTCACCTGAGAGGTGAATGATCCCCGGAGAGTTTGAGGCGTTCGACTGCAACTGGATGTTTGCGGTTACGACATCGCCCACCGTCTGTGGCTTGAACTGGGCTCCCACGACGCAGGTTTCGTTCAGCATAAGAGATATAGCTACTGCGCAGGATGTGGTGCCAGGATCTACGGCCGAGTCAGCATCCGGCGCGATCGCGGTGAAAGTTAGAGGGCCATTGCCGTCATTCTCAAAGGTCTGGCTCTGCGGTGCTGACGTGCGTCCCACGCGGATAGGAGTATATTGCAGCGTTGCGTAGGAGTTGCTGACTTTCCGGATGCGGTTATTGAGAAGGTCGGAAAAGTAGAGGTCGCCTGCAGAATCGAGTGCTAGGGCATAGGGTCCATTGACATTGGCGACGTTCGCCGGTCCGTTGTCCCCGGTGAAGGCTGCGGCCCCGGGAATGCCGACGATGTTTGAGATCAGACGGGTGGTCGCGCTCACCTTGCGCACGAGGTGGTTGTTGGAGTCGGCAATATAAAGATTTCCGGCTACGTCCACTGCGACGGCTGCCGGCTGCTGGAGTTGCGCCGAGACTGCAGGGCCACCATCACCACTGTACCTGGGCACCCCTGTACCGGCCACTGTGGACAGGCTGCCGCCTGCGGTTATCTTTCGGATGCGATGATTCGCCTGGTCTGCGATATAGAGATTTCCACCAGAGTCAACGGCGAGCCCCAGGGGGGTATCGAATAGACCTGCCGAGGCGGGACCACCATCGCCCGCAAAGCCGGGAGCCTTCGGTGTGCCAGCAAAGAGGGTGATAATGCCCGTAGAAGGGTCTATTCTGCGAATCGTGTCATTACTGGTATCCGCAATGTAAAGAAATCCCGCGGCATCCATCGCCAGTCCACTGGGGCCATTCAACGTAGCCAGCGTGGCGGGGCCACCATCGCCCGAAGATCCTGGGACGCCTAGCTGACCGGCAATGGTACTGAGAATCCCCGTGGCCAGGGTCAATTTGCGGATTGCATTATTTCTTGTGTCGGCAATATAGAGATCGCCCGCTCCATTCAGCACGAGGGCAGTGGGGTAATTCACCGGTGCGCTCACTGCCGGGCCATCGTCTCCCGTCGCTCCGGTGGTGCCATCTCCAGCGACTGTGGTGATGATATGGGTTACCGCATCCACCCTGCGGACGCGGTTGTTATTGGTATCGCTGAGATATACGTTTCCGACGGGATCGACAACTACGCCACTTGGAATGAAGATAGGAGACGAGCGCGCGTCGCCGCCGTCGCCAGCATAGTTAAAACTGAAGTTACCGGCCACCGTTGTAACGGTGCCAGGTAGAAAAACCCCGACCGCACCGGTGCCACGCCCATGAAGCAACTGCGTTCCCAGAACTGTATTCCCGTTGAGAACGACGACAGCGCCTACACGCTCTCCGGGCGCTTTGGGTGAAAACGTCACGGAGATAGAGCAGCTCTGTCCCACCAGAAAGGTCCCCGTGGCGCAGGTTCCTTCATCGGTCGTCGTAAAGTCCTTGCCCGCAATGCCAGCGGTAACCACTCGAATGGAGGAAGCCATGCCAGCCGTCTGATATGGAACCAGGACCGTCCGTGTGGTGGTTCCCGTCGAAACCGGCAGTGCGTCGCCAAAATCAGTGACTGTCTGTCCGTATCCCGTGATGCTGAGTGCGCCTGCGAAAACGATGAATGCAATCCTCTGAAACTGTTGACCCAAAGACGAAAACCGATACAAAGAGGAATGTTTCAACCGATTTTTCAGACCAAGCACTGTGCCACCCCCGGGGAATTAGTTCTTTGGTCATAGTCGATTGCTTAGGGCCGATAAAGAATCCCCCTTCTTCACATTTTGGAAGACTTTGGTGAACGACACTACAACTTTTAGGGGACGCTTCTGGAACAACCAAAAGAAGGTCTTCAATTGGTATGGTTAGGGACGTCCTGCAAGCCTTCTTAAATTTAAGGATTGTTATGTACCGGAAGCAGGGAAAATATTCCCCTCATTTGAGGCTGGACTATAAATATTTTTCCTTGATAATTGTCACCAAATTGTCATTTCGGCACCCTTGCCTTGGTACCCCGGTTCTCTAAAGGAGAGAATGATCATAGGCATTTTTTATCAGCAGGAGCTCAATGATTGATATGGATGGAACAGATCTACAAACTGATTCTCGCGTGCAGATTCTTGTCGTCGAAGACGACCCACGCATGCAGAAGATTCTTCAACGTGTCTTCCGTGACCAGGGATACGGCGTAACCGTCTGCGGGGACGGGCAGTCTGGTCTGGATGCGTTTCGTTCTGGAAGATACTCTGCGGTCGTTCTGGATCTGGTTCTGCCCAATATCTTCGGACGTGACGTCTGTAAGACGATCAAGTCCGAACAGGAAGATATGCCGGTGATTGTGGTAAGTGCCATCACTGAAGTTGCAGATAAGGTTCTTCTGCTGGAACTAGGGGCGGATGACTATGTAACGAAGCCGTTCAGTCCAAGGGAGTTGATGGCCCGCGTGCAGGCTGCAATGCGACGCCGGCAAAAGACCTCCGCGATGACCACCTACAGCTTCGGCGACTGTGAGATTGATTTCTCCAAGATGACCGCGCGACGGGCCGGGACTTCCATCACGCTGACTGCTCATGAGTTCAAACTGCTTAAATACTTTGTCGAGCACGCCGAGAGGGTTTTGAGCCGGGATGTTCTGTTGAATGAGGTCTGGGGATATAACTCGTATCCGACGACGCGAACGGTCGACAATCAGATCCTGAAGCTAAGACAGAAGCTGGAGCCAGAGTCAGCCGAGCCTCGCTATCTTCGAACGGTTTACGGTGCCGGTTATAAATTCGTCCCCTGATGGGAAAGGATATTGTGTCCGTTGAAAAGCAAGGTCCCGGGGTCCGGACCCGCGTCCTTCTGTTGACATCATTGTCGCTGATTATCGCGGGCACGATGGTTTCCAGTCTGTACGTAGTTCGTTTCAAGCTGCGTCAGCGGGTACAGAAGATGATGGAAGAGGACCTGCGCCAGGCTCTGGATGCCTTTCAGGGGATCAAAGCACGTCGACGCTCCGCATTGGAGCGCGAAAATACGCTGCTGTCTCTTCTGCCTACGTTGAAGGCCCTCATGACCACGCACGATCAGCGCACGATCGCGGATGGCGCGGTCGACTTCTGGAAGACGAGCGGCAATGACCTCTTTGCGCTTGCCGATTCAGAGGGGCATGTCATTACAGCGGACGCTCCCGACTTGCAGGACGCTGACGATCTGAAGCGCGATCTGCAAGCCATTCTTGCAGATGATTCCACCCACTATTTGCTCAGTAAGGGAAGGCTCTACGAGTATTCGCGGCGGCCAATCTACTTTGGAAGCGAGGGAAGCGGAACCATCCTCGGCTATGTCATTGGCGGATATGCGGTCGATCGCCGCTTCCTGGTGGAGGTGGGCAGTGGCGCGGGAGCCGAGGCGTTGTTCCTCACGGGGAACAGGATCGCGGTCAGTACGCTCTCCAGAGAAAAGCAGAACGAACTGGAACCGCATCTGGCCTCCCTCCAGGCGAACGGGGAACTGAACACGAGGCTGGGACGTCAGCGCTATCTGGTCATTGGAAGTGATCTGACCGACAGCGGGCACATTCCTCTTCGCCTCATCGTCATGGAATCCTTCCATCAGGCAGAGAGTGCAGAGCAGGAGATTAACGGTCTTATCCTGATCGCGGGTTTACTTGCGATCATTCCTGGGGTTTCTCTCATGTTGTTGCTCGCCAGCATGGTGACGCGCCCCCTGGAATCTCTGACCGCTGGAGTGAAAGCGTTCGGAGAAGGCAATCTGAGCTACGACCTTCCGACCGGTGGAACGCAGGAAGTGCGATACCTTAGCCGCGTCTTTTTCGAGATGCGAGACGAAATTCAGAAAAAGAACAGGGCACTGCTAGAATCTGAACGTCTGGCAACCATTGGACGCATGGCCAGTTCAGTTTCACACGATCTGAGGCATTATCTGGCCGCGGTCTATGCCAACGCAGAGTTTCTCGCTTCACTTAATATTTCTGCAGACGAACGTCTGGAGCTTCTTGAAGAAATCAGGATGGCCGTATACGGGACCACGGACATGCTGGATTCGCTTTTAATCTTCGGCAATACAGGGACCGCTTTACAACGCATACCGATACCTATGATTTCTCTCGTAGAGCGGACGGTGACCTTAGTTCGGACGCATCCTGATGCGGACCGCGTTGTGATTCGAATCGACGAAGCAGAAGGAAACACGACAGCTTCGCTGGATGCAAAACAGGTCGAGCGTGCGGTGTATAACTTGTTGCTCAATGCCTGCCAATCCGCGAGAGAGAGTGAAAACCTTAGGGAGGTAAGCATTCTTGTAAGTTCTGACGAATCGACTGTCAGCGTAAGCATCACGGACAGCGGTTCCGGTGTCGCGGAGGGGATCCGCGAAAGCCTCTTTGATCCCTTCGTGAGCCAAGGGAAGCAAAAAGGAACTGGTCTGGGTTTGACGCTTGCCAGCAGCGTGGCCCGCGAACATGGGGGGCAGGTTGAACTGGTTCGCAGCGAACCCGGTGCGACGGAGTTTCGGCTCACTGTTCTCCGCTCCTTGCCGGAGGAGACAGCTATCATGTCTGCCTCTCATCCCCCTTCCACGGTCGTCTTATGAAGAGAATAAGGCGTCGTCTTTTTGCATCCCTTACGCTCACGATTCTGTTTGCGCGCCCTTTTCAAGGGCAACAGTCCATAGTACAGAACGCACCCCCCGAGACAACGCAGCAGAGGGTAGAGCGGCTCAGCGCAGCGGTAGAAAAAGTTCAGGCGCAGATGGACGCCTACAAGACTCAGTTGCAAGACCTCCAAAATCAGCTCGTATTACTTCGTGCACAGATGGCGAAGGAGAAAGGAGCCGCAGGAACGACTGCCGCTGAGACGAAGCGTGAAGACGCGGGCGCGACCTCAGCCTCCGTCGAGGAGATCAAGGAGCGTCAGGCGATTGACGAGTCGCAGATCGCCACGCATGAACAATCCAAGGTCGAGACGTCCTCCAAGTATCCGCTCAAAATCACCGGGCTTCTGCTTTTCAACAGCTATGTGAACACGCGGGGAGTCGATGTCCCCGTCAATCCAACCTATGCCGTCGGCGGCAGCGGGACCACCGGACTCTCCCTGAGGCAGACCGTCCTCGGCTTCGACGCCCGTGGACCTCGCCTCTATGGGGCAACCAGTTATGCCGATCTGCGCGTGGACTTCTTTGGCAGTAGCGGTTCGCAAGCGAGTTATGCGGCTACGGGGCTTTTGCGGCTCAGAACAGCGCATGCCGGATTGAAATGGACGAATACCGAGGCATTCGTGGCGTTGGATCGTCCGATTATTGCACCCAATGTCCCGACGTCGCTCGTCGCTGCTTCTCAGTCAAATCTGGCATGGAGCGGCGATCTGTGGATGTGGATGCCTCAGGTCGGAGTTACCCACAGCATCGGAATGGGCGAAGGCAAACGCATCAACGTTCAGGCGGCATTGATCGAACCACCAGATCCGATGCTTCCGGGTACAACACCCACGGTTAACGTGTCGCGTGCTGAGAGAAGCCGATGGCCTGGTACCGAGGCACGCATCGCCTTTGCGTCGGGCGAGCGGGGCACTGGACCCGAGATCGGTATCGGTGGTTATTTCAGCACGCACAAGACAAGCAGTAACGCCAGCTTCAATGCCTGGGCGGGGACCGCTGACCTGCGTCTCCCTGTGGGCCGGCATTTCGAAGTCACGAGCAACGTCTATCGTGGCCAGGCGCTCGGCGGATTAGGTGGAAGCGGGTACGTCGACTACTACTATTACAGAGCTGTCGGTGGGGTACAAAGTGCGCACGCCCTGGATGACGTAGGTGGTTGGGCCCAGTTGAAGGGTAAAGTGAGCGAACGATTACAACTCAACGGAGGTTTTGGGATCGACAATCCTTTCGCCAAAGAAATACGTGACGCCGCCGCCGATGCGGCGTCTGGTTCCGGTTACGCTGGTTTGGCCAAGAATCGTTCGGTCTTCGGAAACGTGATTTACAGCCCCAGTAGCTATCTGCTCTTCTCCCTCGAATATCGAAAGCAGCGGACCAGTTTCGCGAATCAGCCCTCACAGTCCAACGATGTCATCGGTATCGGAGCGGGGTACAAGTTCTAATGGATGGAAAGACCACGCGAACCTTTGGTATGTGGCTGATGAGGGGGATCCTCCCTCTGGTCTGCTGGTCAGGCACGCTTCAGGCGGCCACTGTCAAAGCACGGCTTGTACTCTTGGATAAAGAACAAGTGGCATCGAACTCAAAGAATGTGCCGCCGTCTGTTCTTTGGCTGAAGCCAACCCATCCTGATACTACCTTTGTGCTGGCGCCGGGAAAGTTCAGTCTGCTGCAGAAGAACAAGATGTTCTCTCCGCACCTGCTGGTTGTGCCAGTGGGAAGCAACGTCTCCTTCCCCAACGCAGATCCCTTTTTTCATAACGTCTTTTCCCTCTTCGATGGCAAGCGTTTTGATCTGGGACTCTATGAGGCGGGTTCCATGCGTTCGGTGGTCTTTTCGCGCGAGGGTGTCTCGTACATCTTCTGCAATATCCATCCAGAGATGAGTGCCGTAGTCCTCTCCCTCACTACACCCTTTTACAGCGTTGCCGATGCGTCCGGAAACTTTCAGATCGCCGCAGTTCCAAGCGGAGAGTATGAACTCCACGTCTGGATCGAGGGCGGGCAACCGAATACATTGAACGAACTGACGCGTCGGGTCCGCATCACCAACGACTCAACCGACCTTGGCGAGATCCATGCGGGTACGCAAAAAGAGCAGCCACACCTCAATAAATTTGGCCGTCCCTATGAACCGGAGAGTAGGCCCATCTACTAGGTCTAGCGGAGATCTCGTTACTTCCGCCAGATAGGAAACATCTGAGAAGACGCCACTGGCTGGCGTAACTCCTCCATCAGCGCGTGCTGAGGGCTATGCTTGCAGACCGGGTCCATCGCGTTCGGATCATTGGTGAGAAGCATGGCCTGGCAACGGCAGCCGCCGAAGTCGAGCTCTTTGCGCTCGCAGCTTCTGCAGTCGTCTGGCATCCATGCATCGCCGCGAAAGCGCTGGAAGGCCGAAGAGAAATTCCATATAGAAGAAAGATTGTCTGTTCGAACATTTTGAAAATGCATGTCCGGAATGACCGCCGCCGCATGGCAGGGAAGTGCCTGGCCGCTAGGATCGATGAGCATCGCCTGCTTTCCCCAACCTCCCATGCAGGGCTTGGGATAGCTGCCGAAGTAATCCGGTACGACGGCTTCCAGGTGGATTCTCCCCGCGAGTCTTTTTTTCGCCGCTTCCACAATCGGAATCGAGCGACGGACCTGCTCCTCCGTAGGCATCAGCAGATCGCGATTCTTGAGCGCCCAGCCATAGTACTGGACGTGCGCGATCTCCAACCGATCCGGGCCAAGCGTCTCGGCCAAGGCGATGAACTCTTCCAATCGGTCGAGATTGAGGCGATGGACGACCAGGTTCATCGTGAAACCAATGGGGAAGCGCTTGATGATCGGAATCAGAGCGAGTTTGATCTCGTGCGCGCGTGTGCCCGCAACATGATTCGCCGTGACTTCCTCTATGTCCTGAAGACTCAGTTGAAGGTGATCCAGACCGGCCTCCACGAGACTGGAGAGACGCGCCTCCGTAAGCCCGACGCCGGAGGTAATCATGTTGACATACAGACCGGCATCGCGAGCCGCTTGAATCAGCTCCGGAAGATCCTTACGCGCCAGCGGTTCTCCACCGGTGAAATGAACATGGAGGATTCCCAGCTGCGCGGCCTGCCGAAAGACCCGGATCCAGTCTTCGGTAGAGAGCTCTTCTTCCGCACGTTGCATCTCGATCGGATTGGAGCAATAAAGACAGTGCAACGGGCAGCGATGCGTCAGTTCGGCGATGAGCGAAAACGGAGGTGGCAAAAGCTTTCCGGGTTGTGGTGAAGCGGTCATGGATCGTATCGGATGACGCCGCGCTGTTGCATGCGCTCAAGGAGAGTGAGGACGTCCTGCTGAATCACCTCGGGGGGGGCCGCTGGGTACTCCGCGAGAAGATCGGCAGCGATCTCAGAGATGCTCCGCTTGCCGTCCAGACGAGCAAGCACTTCCCGCGCGGGTCCTTTCAGGTTCAGCGCTCCCTCGGGAATTAAGAGAGCGTCTCCGGCGGGGTGAAGGCGGCAACCGGGGGATAGCCTGGGAACCGAGTCGATATTCATCGCTGCTCCCGCGGTGCGTTTGCGGTCTCTTCCTGGGGAACGAAACAGCCGGGCGGAATATGCCCGGGCGTGACGTAGGCGTAGTCAATGGCGTCGAGCTGTGCCCACAGGATCGCGCATTTGGACTCCAGGGCTGCGACGACATCTTCCTGCTCTGCGTGCGTGGTCGCATGCGTCGCTACGTAGTCGAGCGCAAAGGCCGCATCTTCTGGAGCCTGCGTGAGACGGTCCACAAAGTAAGCCAGGCCGGGCGTCAGATACGGATAGTGCTTTTTCATCTGGTCCATGCGCAGAGAGATGAGGTTGCGCGAGAAGAGTTCCGTAAGGGACGATGCTACTGCGACAACGAGAGAGTTGTCCCTTACCAAAGCGAGGTATGCATCGACGGCATAGCGAACGCCCGGCAGGACGCCTGCGCAGGAGATAACCTCCGTTCGCGAGAGCCCTGCGGCTTCCGCCAACCGAAGCCATTTTTCAATGCCTCCATATCCATCCTTATCGCCGTCGTGGTCGAGGATGCGCTTCCGCCAGGCACGGCGAAAGTTCGGGTCGTCCGAACGGGAGAGCACGAGAGCATCCTTGATAGGAATTCGGCTTTGATAGTAGTAACGATTGAGCGCCCAGGCTTGCAGCTGCCCCCGCGTCAGTTCCCCGCGGTGCATCCTCAGGTGGAACGGATGCAGGTGGTGGTAGCGGTTTGAACCCACGCTCAGCAGTCGCTGATGGAGTTCGTCTTTCGAAAGTAGGTTCATGCCGCCGCCTTCGAGGACGGCTGGAGTATCAACTCCCAACCGTCTTGGCCAATCTGCCATCCCGCGCGCACGACCTCTTCAAATTCTGTGCTCAGCGAATCGAGAATGGGATTGGTGTTGTTGATGTGAAGGAGCACTTTAATCGGCACGCTCACGTCACGGAGCAGAGCCAGCGTGCCATCTTCGCCGCCCAGCGGAACATGGCCGATGGAACGGGCGAGCGGCGTTCCGGGCTGCAGACGGTTAAGTTCTGTATCGCTCCAGAAAGTAGCGTCCACGAAGATGGCCTCGCAGGAACGGTAGAGACGACGCAGGTCGTCAGTGACTTCCGGGACGTTAGGGGTGTAGGCGATACGTTTGCCTTTGCACTCCAGCAGTAGGCCGACGCTTGCCTCGCCCTCCGGAACTCCGTGAATCGCAGAGGCATAGAAGGGAAGCGCGCCGGGAAGAGGAATTGGGGTGCATACGATCTGCGACTCCGCGAGCTGAAAAGGCTCATTGGGGCGGATGTCGATCCAGGTGATCTGGCCGGGGAGGCGGTCGAGCATTCGGAAGAACGTATTGGCCTGCAGGGTTTGGCGTACAACGGAGGTGGCGTACACAAGGAGTGGCTGAAACTCCCGGAGCAGCAGAAGACCCAGAACCTGATCGAGATCTGCCCCAGTCAGCACGACAGCTCGAATTGGCGTATTCCGCTGGCCCTTACCTGTAACCGGCTGAAGCTCAGGGGTCGCTCCCATCTGCGAACGTAGATCGGGGGAGGCGTTGAGGAGAAACCAGTCTTCTCCATCGCTTGAGACGGCCGATTGAAGCTGTAAGCGGGCTGCGGCGCGCAGGGGCTGTTGTCGGCAAAGATCACAGAACCGGCAAGCACAGTTCCATTGAGGAAAGCCGCCACCGGCGGCCGTCCCCAGCAGTTTGAAGTGCAACATCCGTTAGAGCTCCGTGGGCGCGTAGCAGTTAATCTCACAACCGAGGGTTACTTCCTCGAAATCGGGGCGGGTCCATTCCTTCGTATTCATCCTTTGAATCTCCATGTTTAGATTAACCGCAGTGAACTTGTGACGATCACTGCGAAGATCTTAGTGCATCCAGAATCGAAGATTGTCACGTGCTCGTCACGCTCATTAGCAATAAAATGGAACGCATAACGTCGTTCTATCGAGCCGCACGAGGCGACGGAATTGTCTGAGTGGCATATTTTTGATCCCCAAATTGGTGTACATGGACACTTTCACTCCGCACCGTGTTGGAAGAGAGATCTCGAAGTTGGGCTGGCTTTTGATTTTCCTGTCCTGCCTCTCGCTGGGCGGATGTCATCGGAAACCGCCATCGATCCTTTTCACCCAAATTCCGCCATCGAGCGTCGGAGGGCCAAATACTCGCGGCGCGATTAGTGGCAAAGTAATCGGCTTTAAACGGGGGGATCGGCTCGTTCTCTATGCGCGGTCGGGCAATCAGTGGTGGATCCAGCCTATGTCTTATCGACCCTTCACAGAGATTAAACCGGACGGAACGTGGATCTCCACGACGCATCTCGGGATGGAATATGGTGCCGTACTTGTGCGCGGCGATTATGAAACCCACACGGTGATTTCTTCTCTGCCGGACCTGGATGAGCATGCCATCGCAACAGCCACAACCTTTGCAAACACAGAGTCGCAACCGGCAGAATACGCCGTCAAAACGCTTCAGTTCAGCGGGTATGACTGGGAGGCGCGCGCGATCCCCAGTCCCGCCGGTGGACTCTCGCATAACTACACGCCGAACAATGTCTGGCTGGACGACAAAAGAGCCATGCATCTTCGCATCTCCCGCGAAGGAAATCAATGGGTTTGTGCCGAGGTAAGAACGACTCGAAGCCTCGGGTACGGCTCGTACCAGTTCGTCCTTCGGGATACAGGAAATCTTGAACCCGCCGCGATGTTGGGACTCTTCACATGGGATGACGAGGCAAAGGATTTAAAACACACCGAGATGGATATTCACGTGAGCCGTTTGGGAAATCCGGAGAGTAAGAACGGTGAATACGTCATACAGCCTTACCAGATCCCATCGAATGTCTACAGGTTCGAAATACCGAGGGGCAGTGTCAAGACGGGTTTCCGCTGGTCGCCGGGCAGTGCAGCTTTTTCGACCACTCATGGTGAAGGGCGGAACGGGAAACCCGCGGCGGCCTGGACCTTCACCACGGGAATTCCGGTGCCGACGGGCGAAAGAATCTATATCAATTTATGTGAATTCGGGTATCCAAGGATCCCCCTGCAGCACGGGGCGGAGGTTGTGATTGACAGGTTCCAGTTCCTTCCATAACCGGGCAGGTCTTGTGACTTTCAGGGCCCTTGGCGCGATCCTGCTGTCCTTGTTCCTACAACAGGAAGCCCGTGCTGTCGACGGCTCTCGCAACGTTGGACAGTACCTCCGGCAGCAATGGCAGGTGGAACCTGGATCTCCGGGTGTTCGCGTCAACGCGATCGCACAGACGCCGGATGGTTATCTCTGGGTGGGCACGGACGACAACCTGCTGCGCTTTGATGGCTTTCATTTTGAAGAAGTTCAGCCTCACACCGAAGGCCTTGCGCCGATCCGGCATGTTCTGAATCTGATCGTGGACGCGAGCGGCGTTTTGTGGGTGCGCACCGAGGACTCTCGCGTTCTTCGATACCAGAATGGCTCCTTCCGGTCTCGGCTATCTCCGGAGCAGGGCGAGCACACGGTCACGGCGATAGGAAAGTCGCTCAGTGACGGCATTTTGGCGGCTGGTCAGGGGAATGGTCTTGTGCAGCTCACGGAGACCGAGATACGGCATATTCACCCGAATGCGGGTTCCTTAGCGCTCTCGATCGTTCAGACTGCGGGCAACCTCTGGTTAGGAACGCGTGAGAACGGCCTTCTGAATTGGCAGGACAATACACTCACGTTGATGAACCAGGGAGTCCCCGATCTGAAGGTAAACACGCTCCTGGCAACATCTTCTGGTCAGCTGTGGATTGGTACGGACAATGGCCTGGCGCATTGGGATGGCCACAAAACGGTCACCGATGTTCTTCCCGTAGAAATGAATCCACTGCAGATTTTAGCCATGGTGCAGGATCGCGATGGAAATCTCTGGATTGGAAGCTCGCGCGGACTTGTGAGATATAACTCGCGCGGAGCGCAATGGATGCCGCGAGACACTCGGGATCGCGGCACTGCGGTGACCGCGTTGTTTGAAGACCGCGAGGGAAATCTATGGTTTGGAAGCGGAGGCAATCTGGAGCGCCTGCGGGATAGCCCTCTGACCACCTACGGGAATCCCGACGAGGTATCAGGCGATCAATATGGTCCCGTCCATGCGGATAGCCGGGGACGCGTCTGGTTCGCTCCGCTCGCTGGCGGGCTGTACTGGATGAAAGACGGAACCATGCACAGGGTTTCCATTGCAGGCCTGGAAAAGGATGTTGTCTATTCGATCGATGGCAGAGGGGATGAGATCTGGCTTGGAAGGCAGCGAGGAGGCCTTACCCGTCTGTATATGAATGGAGAGGAACTTGAGGCGAAGACTTGGACCACGGCCAACGGCTTGCCGGAGAACAGCGTCTATGCAGTTCATTTAAACAGGGATGGAAGCCTCTGGGCGGGAACTCTGACTGCGGGAGCGACTCACTTCCAGGGAGGCAGGTTTCATCCGCTGAATGTAAGCCATGGTCTCATCTCTAATACCGTATCGGCGATCGAAGAGGGAACGGATGGGACCATGTGGTTCGCAACCCCTCGAGGAATCTCCGAAGTTCACGGTCTCGCGGTGAAAAACTACGACACATCGAATGGGCTTGCATCGTGGGATGTCGTCTCCCTTCTCGCCGATCCGGAAGGCGGGGTCTGGATCGGAGCCACAGGAGGTCTGTCGTTCGCAGAAAAAGGACGGATTCGGACGATCGAGGTTCCACTTCATTCTCCCGAGATGGTTGTAGGTATTGCTTTGGATCGACAGGGGCTTCTCTGGCTCGCGACATCGGAGCGCATTCTGAGTGTTCGTCGGAGCACGCTTCTGCAGCTTCCACCCGTGGCCGAGGACTTTCGAAGTTACGGCATCCAGGATGGGCTGCATAGCACGGAGGGCGTGCGACGGAACCGTTCCGTTGTGGCCGATGCCGCCGGGAACGTGTGGATTGCGACAGGTCGAGGGCTTTCCGTGAGTTCACAAAGTGTCTCTCGCCCCGGTCCGCCCGCGATCCCGCAAGTAGAAGGTGTGATGTCCGACGGAGTTTCCTTACCCACGACAGGGGAAGTGCGTATTCCCGCCGGAGCGCACCGTCTGACCTTCCGCTATGCGGGGCTTGATCTTCGCTCGCCGGAGCGCGTTCGCTTTCGATACAGGCTCGACGGCTTCGATAAAAAGTGGAGTTCGCCAATGGAGGGCAGAGAGGCCGTCTATACGAACCTCGTTCCCGGCAAGTACCGGTTTCGAGTTGTCGCGGCCAATATGGATGGCCATTGGAATCCGGAAGAGAGCGTCGTTTCCTTATATGTGCAGCCGCTTCTGTGGCAGCGGTGGGAGTTTGAAATCGCCTGCGTGGGTATCCTTCTGCTCATGGCGGTTTGGATCTACCGCGCCCGTATGCGTTATCTGATTGTGCAGACCAACATGCGATTTGAAGAGAGACTGATCGAACGCACGCGGATTGCGCGTGAACTGCACGACACGCTCCTGCAAGGATTCATCAGCGCATCCCTCCATCTTCATGTGACGGCCGAGAGCCTTCCGCCGAAGTCACCGATTCAGGATTCCCTGCAGGGGGTCCTGCAGATGATGGAAAAGGTCATCGAGGAGGGACGCAACGCCGTGAAGGGGTTGCGCACGTTCTATGGAACGCGGCGCGGCCTGGAGCAGCTATTTCGGGAGCTGATCTGCGAATTGGGAGCCGAAGAGACAGCAGGATACTCCGTGGTGGCAGAGGGCGAGCTGCGTCCGCTGCGGGCTGTTGTCTACGAGGAAGTATGGCGCATCGGACGGGAGGCAGTTATCAATGCCTGGAGACACTCTCAGGCAAAACAGATCACCGTGCGATTCCAATACAGTACTGCGCGATTCACTCTGTCGGTGACTGACGACGGTCGCGGCATGGATGCCGCAATGATCCATCGCGGGCGTCCGGAGCATTGGGGTCTGCAGGGGATGCGCGAGAGAGCGGCACGCATGGGCGCACGGTTGCACATAGAAAGCCGCTTCGGACAGGGAACGCAGATAGTTCTGACGATTCCCGCAGCGATCGCATTTCACGATGACATGAAGAACCGAAAGCTGGCGCCTCCCGGAGTTGGCACAGTATAGAAGAATACGCGGTACAATCTCTGCGAAGAGTTCTGCTCAGGATCCACAGGGATATTCAGAGCAAACCTCGAAAGTATTACTCTGAGATAGTTCTTTCTGGCGAGCCGCGGCGACTTCTGTGCGGCAAAGTGGTTTCGCCGCAAGCTTTTTGAGCCTGCAGATTACGCGAGCTGCCGCACGATCAGCAAAGCGCCCATCACGGCGATGAAATCTTCGAGCAGGGCAATCGGAAGATCTTTTCCTCCGATGGCGGCGGTGAGACGTCCACGGGCCGCCGCCCCGCCGAGCGTTCCGGCAACAGCACCAAGTGCTCCAGCCAGTGCGCAGACGATGCCGGAGGAAATAGCGACGCCAAAGGCGGCTCCCGCAACGACTCCCGTAACAATGCGCGTAGCGAACTGTGCAGGCACCTTGCGGCTGGTGGTCTTCGGCAGTTTGTCGTTGACGAGCTCCCCAAGAGCGAGCAGAGAAAGGATCCACGGCGTCCGGGTGTATCCCATGAAGGACAGCCAGCTTGCTCCAAGAGGCAACCACCCAAAACGAGCCGCCCAGCTGACCGCTGCCAGGGGCGTAAGGGCGCGGAGACCCGCGACGACACCAATGAAAAAGGCTAGAACGATCAAAGACATTGAAACTCCTTCTTCTGAAGGCCTCGAAGACAGGTGATGTCTTGAGCCAGACCGGCAGATCTATTCCAAGGTAAGTAGAAGACGATGCCTTTTGCAGACTATGAATGGGGGGAGACCGATGGCTCGTTTGGGGCATGACCGGCACGGGGGCTCGTGCGACGCTCACTCAACAGGCGTGACGAGGCCAGAGAACTTTTCGGTCCCCCATGACTGGTTTCGCTTCTCGCTATACTGGATGCTTCTCGCTACACTTGGGTTATGTTGAGCGCAATCTTGCGGAAAAGAGTATCTTCCGTACGCAGAGGTAAAGACCGATGCTCCGCATTCTTACCGTAGATGATCATCCTTTATTACGCGCTGGAATCAGCAGTGTCATCAACGCGCAGCCCGGAATGGAAGTAGTGGCGGAAGCCGCCGATGGCGAGCAGGCCATCGTGGAGTTTTATAAACATCTGCCGGATGTCACGGTGATGGATCTGCGGCTTCCACGCAAGAGCGGCATCGAAGCAATCGCTGCCATCCGTCAGGACCATCCCAAGGCTCGCATCATCATTCTCACCACCTACGCCGGAGATGTTCAAGCTTTAAAGGCATTCAAGGCTGGCGCGAGCGGGTACTTACTCAAGAACATGCTGCGTACTGAGCTGGTGGATACCATTCGTTCCGTGCACGCCGGGATCCGGCGCATTCCTCCAGAGATCGCAACAATGATGGCGGAGCATGCCGGCGACGAAGCGCTCTCTGCCCGCGAGGTCGAAGTACTCCGGCTCGTATCCTCGGGGCACTCCAATAAAGTCATTGCCTCTGATTTAGATCTCTCCGAGCACACAATCAAAGGGCACCTTAAAAACATCCTGTCGAAGCTCGGTGCGAACGATCGCACCCACGCGGTGATGATTGCACTCAACCGCGGCTTTCTTGATTCTTGAAGTCAGAGCCTCGCCTTCAGCGCGTTATGCTTCGGAGTCGTAGTTCAGATTCTGGCCAAGCCACTTCTCTACCTCAGCCACGGTCATTCCCTTGCGCTCATGATAGTCGGCAACCTGGTCGCGGTCGATCTTGCCCAGGCTGAAGTAGCGCGATTGTGGATGCCCGAAGTAGATCCCGCTGACGCTGGATCCCGGCCACATGGCGAAGGACTCTGTAATGAAGATCCCGGTCTTCGCTTCCACATCGAGCAGATTCCATAACATACCCTTCTCCGTGTGATCCGGGCAGGCAGGATATCCGGGAGCCGGTCGAATGCCGCGATACTTCTCGTGAATGCAATCCTCAGGGCTCAGATTCTCATTCAAACCATAACCCCATTCGTCCCGCACGCGCTTGTGCAAGCACTCAGCGAAAGCTTCCGCTAGGCGATCGGCAATCGCTTCGGCCATGATCGCGTTGTAGTCGTCGTTCTCCAGCCTGAACTGGTCGCACAACTCCTTCAGGCCCATTCCGCTGGTGACTGCAAATCCACCGATGTAATCGGGCAGACCCGTCTCTTTTGGGGCGATAAAATCGGCAAGGGATCGGCAGGGCTCTGTGCCTTCTCTGTTTGCCTGTTGGCGAAGGAAATGAAACGTCTGGAGAACCTCTGTGCGTGTCTCGTCGGTGTAGAGTTCCACGTCGTCACCCACGGCGTTGGCAGGGAAGAAACCGTAGACGCCACGCGCCGTGATCAGGTTCTTCTCGATGATGGTGTCCAGAAGCGCATTGCCTTCGTTGAAAACCTGGCGCGCCTGTGCGCCTTGCCGCTCGTCGTCGAGAATGCGTGGATAGATGCCCTTGAGGCCCCACGTATGAAAGAACGGAGACCAGTCGATGAAGTCGCGCAGCGTCGCTAAAGGAAAGTTATCCAGAATGCGCACACCGGTGAACGAAGGCACGGCGAGATCCTCTATCCTCCACTCAATAGGTGTCCGTCTAGCCCGAGCAGCGGTCAGAGGGGTGATCTGCTGGCGCGGCGCGGAGTGGGCTTTACGTAGGGCCTCGTAATCCGCGCGATGGCTTGTTACGAAATCGGCTTTGCCCTCCTCGCTGAGAAGGCTGGTGGTTACGGGTACCGCACGGCTGGCATCCAGAACATGCACGACGGGCTCGCTATAGTGTGGAGCGATCTTGACGGCGGTGTGTGCGCGGCTGGTCGTTGCACCGCCGATAAGCAGTGGCAACTTAAAACCCTGACGCTCCATCTCCCTGGCAACGTGCACCATCTCGTCGAGCGAAGGCGTGATCAGGCCGCTGAGCCCGATGATGTCTGCCTTTTCTGCTTTGGCGCGTTCGAGAATCTTTTCCGAGGAGACCATTACGCCCATGTCGATGACCTCGAAGTTGTTGCACGCAAGCACCACGCCGACGATGTTCTTGCCGATGTCGTGCACGTCGCCCTTTACCGTCGCGAGCACGATCTTTCCCTGGGCCTTGACCTCCTGGCCAGACGCAAGCAGTGCCGCCTTCTCGGCCTCCATGAACGGTGTCAGGTGAGCCACGGCCTTCTTCATCACGCGCGCGGATTTTACGACTTGGGGAAGAAACATCTTGCCCGCTCCAAAGAGGTCGCCGACTACGCTCATTCCGGCCATCAACGGACCTTCGATGACAAGAAGAGGTCGGCCCAGTTTGACGCGCGCTTCTTCCGCGTCGATCTCAATGTAGGCGTCGATGCCGCGCACAAGGGCGTGCGAAAGACGCTCTTCGACCGTGCCGTTGCGCCACTCTTCAGCCTTCTTCTCCGTGACTGTCACGCCGGTGTTCTTGAGCGATTCGCCAAACTCCACCAGCCGCTCGGTGGCGTCAGGTCGGCGATTGAGCAGAACATCCTCGACCAGCACCTTCAGTTCAGGATCAATCTCTTCGTACAACTCGAGCATCCCGGCATTGACGATGCCCATGTCCATGCCCGCGCCAATCGCGTGATAGAGAAAGGCGGAGTGCATGGCTTCGCGCACCTTGTTGTTGCCACGAAAGCTGAACGAGATATTCGATACGCCGCCGCTCACCTTCGCGTGTGGGAGGTTTGCCTTGATCCAGCGCGTGGCATCAATAAAGTCCACCGCGTAGTTGTTGTGCTCCTCCATGCCAGTAGCGACGGTGAGGATGTTCGGATCGAAGATGATATCTTCCGGGGGGAAATGTACCTCGTCCACAAGGATTCGGTAGGCACGTTCGCAGATGCGGATCTTCTCCTCGAAGGTCGCGGCCTGTCCCTGTTCATCGAAGGCCATCACCACCACTGCCGCGCCGTATTTCAGGACGGAAGAAGCGTTCTGGCGGAACTTGTCTTCGCCTTCTTTCAGCGAGATGGAGTTGACGATGCCTTTGCCCTGCAGACACTTGAGCCCGGCCTCAATGACCTCCCATTTAGAGGAGTCGACCATGAAGGGCACTTTGGCTACTTCGGGTTCGCTTGCCAGCAACTGCAGATAGCGCGTCATGGCGGCGACGCCGTCGATCATGCCCTCGTCCATGCAGATGTCGATGACGTTCGCGCCATTCTCTACCTGCTGCCGCGCCACGCTGACCGCTTCTTCATACTTGCCTTCTTTAATCAGCTTCGCGAACTTTGGCGAACCGGCCACGTTCGTGCGTTCGCCAAGCATGATGAAAACACCGGCCTGCTGTGTGAAGGGCTGCGATCCCGAAAGACGCAGCGGTTTTGTCTCCGTGGCCTGGACCACGTTCTCGTTCTCAGACACGCTCATCCTCTGGTTCCGCTCTGCCCGGCAAGAGATTCCAGAAGGGCCGCAGATTCAAATTTGCGAGGAGCTTGATTCTCGAGCGCTTTGGCGATCGCCGCGATGTGTTCGGGCGTATTGCCGCAGCATCCGCCGGCGATGTTGATTAGACCTCCGCGCGCGAAGTCGCCAAGGTAGCGAGCCATGTCATCCGGCCCAAGGTCGAATCCGGTCTCCGAGAGGGGATTGGGCAAACCGGCGTTCGGATAGCACGAGATCGCCACATCTGCCTTGGCGGAGAGCTCGCTCAGGAACGGATACATCAGATCGGGGCCGAGAGAGCAGTTGAGGCCCACCGAAAGAGGCTTCACATGCTGCACCGCGTTCCAGAATGCTTCTGTGGTCTGCGCAGAGATCAGCGTCTCGCCGCCCCGTCCTACGGCCGCCGAAATCATCACCGGCAGCTCTTTGCCATCCTGGTCGAAGACTTCGCGGATGGCTACGAGCGCCGCCTTTGCGTTCAGAGAGTCGAAGATCGTCTCCACCAGAAGCAGGTCCGAACCACCGGCCATGAGCGCGCGGATCTGCTCCATGTAGGCGACCTTTACCTGGTCGAAGGTGACCACGCGAAAGCCTGCGTCCTCTGCATCGGGCGAGTTAGATAGCGATACCGTCAATGGACCGATCGCGCCTGCCACAAACCGCTGCCGGCCCGTCGCATTGCCGACGCGGTCAGCCCACTCCCGGCACTGTCGTGCGGAGGTCTCATTGATGTCCCAGGCCAATTGGCTGAGCATCGGATCTTCGAGAATTTTCTGATAGAACTCAGGATCTTTGCGGCCACCGTGCTCACGCGGATCCTCCACAAAGAATTCGCTCTGGGTAATGCTGGTAGCGCCGAAGGTGTTCGTCTCGATGATGTCAGCGCCGGCCTCCAGAAAGCGGCGATGGATGTCGGAGATCATATCCGGCTGGGTCAGGGAGAAGATGTCGCCGTTGTTCAGGAGGTCTTTCGTCGAATCCTTGAAGCGCTCTCCGCGAATGTCGGCTTCCGTCATGCCGTAGGTGCGGATCGTCGTGCCCATGGCACCATCGATGATGGCGATGCGTTCCTGGAGGATCTTTTCAAGGGGATGCTGATGAGATGTGGTCATTTTTTCTTTGGCGTTTTTGATGCATGGCCTTCGCGTTCATTCGCGTTCGATCAACCGCATCTCAGGCGTGGCCTGCCCTTTCATTATAACGAGTTAGGCGAAACGGGCCGCTCAATGTCTATTCGTTCAGCAGATTAGATTGCATACGAGAGCTAACGATGCACCGCACCTCTGCCGATCTAAGTTGAAGCTAGTTCAGACGGAAGACGTAGGCGTACAGCAGAACAAGGCAGCCCGTCACGGAAGCGAGCACAATGCTATGCCGCAAAGTGAGGCGGAAGAGCTTTGCCTGGTCGGACGCTGTCAGGCCCGTCGCTCCTGCGGCGATGGCGATGGTCTGCAAGCTGATCATCTTGCCCATCACGCCACCGGAGGAGTTTGCCGAAGCCATCAGGATCGAAGAGAAGCCAAGACGGCTCGCGGTCACAACCTGCAGATTGCCGAAGAGGGCATTCGCCGAGGTGTCTGAGCCGGTAAGAAAGACACCCACCCAGCCGAGCAGAACGCTGAAGAAGGGAAAAACCACACCCGTGGCGGCAAAGGCCAGGCCGAGCGTTGCGGTGGCTCCGCAGTAGTTCATCAGGAAGGCAATACCGAGCACGGACATGACCGTGGCTGTGGGAAGGAGAAGCTGGTGGACGACGGCCAGCAGAACGCGGCCGAAGCGTGCCGGGCTCATACGGAGTGCGAATACGGAGAGCAGTGTTGCCACCATACACGCTGTGCCAGGTGCGCTCAGCCAATTCAGGGTAAAAAGCGCGTGGTACGGTGACTCTGCTGGAACAATCGGCGGCATGCGCTGGACGACATCGTGAAGACCAGGCCAACGGATCACAATGGTCGCGTCGTTGAGCATCTTTTGGAGCGGTGCCCATCCCCAGGATAGAACGCACAGCACAAGAAGGCCGTACGGCATCCAGGCCTTCAAAACAGCGCGCAAAGGATACTCCGGGATCGTCTTTTCTTCCATGGAGAGCTCGGTCGAGTCCGCACTGACTCCTCGACGCGCGAACCTCTGCAGCATGGCGGCGTGTTCTACATGAGGATGCGTCTTGTCCGCCGCGCCGAAAACTTTGAGGTACGTCACGAGCGCAACCATGCAGGCGATGGCGGCGAGAATATCCGTCAGCCCGGGGCCAAGGTAAGCCGCTGCCAGATACTGAACTCCACCGAAGACTGATCCCGCAATCAAAGCGGGAGCAAGGATGCCAGCGAACGAACCGCTTCCACCAAGAGCGAAGAGGAGATAGAGCGGCATCAAGACGGCCATTGGGCTACAGATTGCACCAACCGTCGCGCTGAGTTTATCCACCGGCAGCCCCGTAGTGCCTGCAAGCGTGATGATCGGAATACCGATGGATCCGAACGCGACGGGAGCCGTGTTGGCAAGAAGGCAGATGGCGCATGCGCTGAACGCTGAGAAGCCCAGACCGACCAGCATCGTCGAGGCGATGGCAACGGGCGTTCCAAATCCGGCAGCGCCTTCGAGAAATCCTCCAAACGCAAAAGCGATGAGAAGCGCCTGCAAGCGGGGATCGGGCGTGAGACGTCCGATGGAGTTCTTGATGATCTCGAACTGGCCAGTCTCTACCGTGATGCGGAAGAGCGTAATCGCCCAGAAGATGATCCAGGAGATAGGGAAGAGTCCAAAGGCTGCACCATAGAGGACGGCACTGAGGCTGGTCCCCAAGGGCATATGGTAGGCGAGCGTCGCCAGAAGGAGGGTCACGGCCAACCCGCTTAGACCTGCGATCCACGCAGGTTTGCGAAAAACACCTAAGAGCAGAAGCATTGTAAGAATGGGCAGAGAAGCAAGGAAAAAGGAGAGGCCCGGACCGAAACCGAAGAGAAGGTAGCTCTGTTGCCAAGTCAACGTTCATCTCCTGAGTGCAGGCTACTGAGTGACAGCCAGTCATGAATGTACTGAAGTATCGCAGAGGAACACTTGTGGTTCACTAAAACAGCATGCGGATTATGTTTTCCGGTGCAATGATTTGTCGCTCCAACGGTTCGCTGGGGATCTCCAGTCTATGTTTGTGCCTTGGTCGAGATCCAATCGAAACACAGTACGCGGTAAGAGGATTGCTTTGGACAAAGCAGGTTTGCAGATCTTTCACGAAGCGCTAGCCGCTTGCTCCGTCGAGAAAGCGTTCCTCTCTCGCTTATCGGTTTCGATGCGGAATGGTGCGAAGATCCTGCATCTTCGCGACGACAGTGAACGCGGAGGCTCCGAGATAGACCTCACCCTGGTGAGACGCGTGATTGTCATCGCGATGGGAAAAGTCGCTACGACTATGCTCCATGTCTTCGTTAAGTCGCCTCTGGCTACAGGGTGCGAAATCACAGGCATTCTAGTGGCGCCGAGTCTTCCCACAGACCTTCCAGAAGGCATTACTTTTTACGCAGGCGGACATCCGCTCCCCAATGCGGACTCCTTGCTCGCCGCGGACGGAGCTCGTCAACTTCTGCTCTCCGCTGCGAGCGGAGAGAGAGCTTCAGAGACCTTTGTCTTTTTCCTTGTAAGCGGCGGAGCTTCGGCCATGATGGAACTGCCGCTGGATCCTGCAATTTCTCTCGAAGATATGATCCGCTTCTACCGCATCCTCGTACATAGCGGAGCATCGATTGCGGAGATCAACTGCGTTCGCAAGCATTTCTCAGCCATCAAGGGAGGACGCCTTGGGCTGGCCGCTGGTTCTCTTCCGAATCTCACAATCGCTGTATCGGATGTGCCCCAGGAGCAACTGGATTCGCTGGCCTCCGGGCCTACCTTGCCAGATCGATCCACCGTGCAGGAGTGCCGCGCTATCCTTGCGGAATACGGTTTGCTCGAACAGTCTCCTGAACCGGTACAAGCCTTCTTCGCTTCTCCGTTGCTGGTAGAAACCCCAAAGTCGGGGGCCCTCCCCGGCCGCATTGAATGCCTTCTCTCGTCGGAGGACCTAGCGGAGGCGGCGCGTCGCAGCGCGGAGGCGCTTGGATTTACCTGCCTCGTGGACAACACCTGCGACGATTGGGACTATCGCGACGCTGCCGACTACCTCTTGGAGCGCTTTCGTAGATTGCAAGAACAACACGATCGCGTCTGTCTGATCTCCGTGGGAGAAGTGACGGTGCGGCTGGAAGAGCCAGAATCTACGGAAACGCCCGATAAGAAAGGATCTCAGCCCGGTCAGGGAGGCAGAAACTCTCACTTCGCCCTATACAGCGCCACCCAACTGAAGCCTTCGGAGGAGATCTCTGTTTTATCTGCGGGATCGGACGGCGTAGATGGAAACAGTCCGGCAGCGGGCGCAATCGTGGATGGCCAAACTCTGCGTGGAAGGATCGACGAGGCTCAAAGCGTTCTGAAAAGCTTCGATTCGTTCCGCATTCTCGACGAATTGGGTGCGACGGTTATCACAGGTCCCACAGGAAACAACCTGCGAGACATAAGACTTCTTCTCTCCGAAGGAATTCATTGAAATCCAGAAAATCGGTCCGGATGACGGCGTTCGGCGTCGCCGACTGAATTTTTCCCATTGTAAGATCTCATACAAATGCCCTAGGGTGATTTATGTGTTCTCTTGCAGGCATAAGGGCGTACTCTACGCAGGAGACACGGGTTCGGTGATTAATTCTGAGATGCTCCGGAGAAATCCATGGTCACCGTACCCGAAAATAACCAACTTCACATTCTGCTTATAGAAAGCGATAAGCAGACGTCGAAGCGAATCCGTTCGGCCCTGAGCACAGCGGACCAAACCTTCTTTGCTGTTGAGAGCGTAAGTCGTCTCCGCGACGGAGTCAGACGCCTGCTTCAAAAGAAATACGACGCCATTCTGTTGGACTTTTCTCTGACCGACAACAAAGGCCTCAATACGCTGAGCAAAGTGAATCCAGCCTGGACCCAGACCCCGCTGCTGATCCTGGCGGGCGAAGATCAGGAAGCGATGGCAAAGGAAGCTGTTCGGTATGGAGCGCAGGATTACCTCTTGCCTCGGCATCTGGACAGCTATTCTCTACCGAGGGCTCTCCACCGAGCCATCGAAACCAGTACTGCTGATCCGCGATCGATAGAGAAAAGTCGCGCCCTGATTACATTGGATTCCATCGGAGATGCCGTCCTCTGTACGGATCTCGTCGGTCGCGTCACCTATCTGAATGGTGTCGCGGAGAAGATGACGGGTTGGCTGCGGTCGGAAGCTTTGGGGCAACCTCTTGCCGAGGTCTTTCGTATTCTCGATAGCGTGAGCCGTGAGATCGCGCCGGATCCTCTGCAAAGGGCCATCAGGGTCGATCGCACGGTCGGGCTGCCTTCGGGGCGCGTGCTCCTTCATCGGAACGGCACAGAGCAACTCATCGAAGACAGCGCTGCACCGATTCATGACTCAGGGGGCGTCATCATTGGGGCGGTCATCGTATTTCACGATGTGAGCGAGGCGCACGCTACGGCGATCCAGATGGCCTCCATCGCGAATCACGATCCACTCACACAGCTTCCAAACCGTATGCTTCTGAGCGATCGCATCTCACAGGCAATTTCTATTTCTCGTCGGAAACACAGACCCTTCGCTGTGATATTTCTGGACTTGGATTACTTCAAGGAGATCAACGATTCGCTGGGCCATGCCGTTGGAGATAAGCTCCTTCAAGCCGTCGCGGACAGGCTTCGCGCCGGTCTGCGCGGTTCCGATACGGTGAGCCGTCAGGGCGGAGACGAGTTCGTGATCTTGCTTCCGGAGATCGAGAGTGCCGCCGACGCTGCGTCCAGTGCGAAAAAATTACTGCTCAGTATTAGTGCGCCCTATAACATTGGAGAGCATTCCATACAGATTAACGGAAGCTTTGGGATCAGCCTCTATCCCGATCATGGAGAGGATGCCGAGACCGTATTGAATAATGCAGATATCGCGATGTACGAAGCGAAGGAACATGGGCGGAACACCATCCGGTTTTTCAAGCCGGAGATGGCAGCGAAGGCTGCCGAGCGGCACTCGCTGGAGATGGGGTTGCGGCGTGCGCTGGAGCAGAACGAGTTTTGTCTGCACTACCAACCTAAGGTGAGTCTTGAGTTGGGGCAGATTACAGGTGCGGAGGCGTTGATCCGTTGGCAGGAACCGATACGAGGTCTGCTTCTGCCCTCCTACTTTGTACCAGCGGCAGAGAGCAGTGGATTGATTATCAAGATGGGCCGATGGGTGATGCGCGAAGCCTGCCGACAGGCGAGTTTATGGCAGACGCAGGGTCTGCCACCCATCAAAATCGCCGTAAACGTTTCTGCGGTCGAATTTCAGGACAAGCATTTCATTGAGGGAGTGCAGAGCATACTGAAGGAAACTGGCTTGGCTCCTTCGTCTCTTCAACTCGAACTGACGGAAGGCGTGCTGATGAAAGATGCCGAGGCCACGGCTTCCGTACTTCGGGAACTGAGGCAGATGGGTGTGCAGCTCGCGATCGATGATTTCGGGGCTGGCTATTCAAGTCTGAGTTATCTACGGCAGTTTCCGATCGACGTTCTCAAGATCGACCAGTCTTTCGTAAATCAGATTGGGGGAGAGGCTCGCGACGGAATCCTTATCAGCGCGATCATCAGCATCGGTAGAAATCTCAATTACGTCGTTGTGGCGGAAGGAATCGAGACGATCGAGCAAAAAATCTACCTGCAAGGTCAGCGTTGCGATGAAGGGCAAGGTTATCTCTTCAGCCGCCCGCTGGTCGCGCAAGAATTTGCGCATCTCCTGCAAAATGGCATACAGGGCCTGGACTGAGGTCTGGCGGCCGCTCAAACACCGGTGTCTGTTGCTCCACAAACCCGCGTCGTTCAGAAACGGATGGACAAAGAGGTAAAATGGCTTTTGAGCGGACGCTCAGGAGTAATCATGCGAAGCAAGTGCTTCGGCGCCAAAAGCTGCTTCTCAATCCATGGAGCGTGAGAGGATTTATACATGAGCGATTTAATACCAAAAGCAGGTGGGGTAAAGATAGGCGGCTTGGGCCGGGCAGCGCAGAAATTGCAGGCAGCACGCGAAAAGGCTGAGCGTGTCAACAATGGAGCGAAGCCGCTTCCCGGAGCATCGGTGGCAAGCTTCAAGGCAAAGGACCATTTCGCTAGTACGAAAAAGTCCACCTTTCAGCGTAAGGCCGTCTAGGGTAGACGGCCTTACGGCCTCCTTTACATCATGATCGTTCGATATAATTATTCGCTATCGCGTTCTTTTCAGCTTCATCGCTTGCAGATCAAGAGAAGACAGAAGACTGGGAGAGATCGGATAGGAGTTGCAAAAAATGGCCGAGCTCCTGCGGGACGCGGATGCAAATTCACGTAATCCGGAACGTTCTAGACGTTCGGACTGAATTTCGGCCCGACTGGAGTTGAGCCAAAGGAGATTGGGCTTGATTAGTCGAAGGGCATCGTTTTGCATCTGCGTTTCGGTTGCTGAATTTTGATGACACGACACACACTGCCCGTTATGTGAAATGGCCGATGGGAAGATGAGAGCGTATGTCAAGCCCTTATTGTCCCAGGTCACAACATTCTGCTCTTTCCTTTGTCTCCGATGCAGCAGCACTCCGTCTGAGGCAGTCACGCTGCCTCCTTCGGCTTTGGCCGCTTTATCGGAGGCGACCAACAAGCTTATCCGCCTGTCGGCCATACGGAAGTCGATCAGAGCCGCATTTTCTCCTTTGAAGTCAACGAGCCGCCCCCCGGCTAGGGTATATTTTGCATGTTCATCTGAAGCGATGCCAGCGTTGGGTAATCGAAATGGAAAAGCTACCCTGTTCGCGAACCAATTCGACACTTCCTTCGGCGAATCCGATTGTACGTCTAAAGGCATGAGATGAGCGGAAAGGTTCTTGTCCTGGGAAATGGCTGCATCAATGAAGCTGTTGGCGCGCATTCGATTCCGCACCAAGGGAAAGAGAAGGAAGCATATCAGAACAGAGGCTGCGAGTAATAGAAGTTTGCGGTGCGACTGCACCGTCGAAATCGCACGAGGACGAACAAGTGAGATCGGAGTTGGAACCACAGGATTGCCAGCGTTCTCCTGCGACGCGACGGACCACGCCGGAAGTGTTACCTGTACAACGCGATCACGCAGTGCTGAGGGCACAGTCTGCCGTACGTAACTGCTCCGGAGCAACTTCGACAATTTCTCTTCTTCTGCAAGCTCTTCCGCGCAGGTTTCACAGGTTGCCAGATGTGCGCGCGCTCGTTCGAGTTCCTCCCGAATCAGTTCTCCATCCACTAGGAGCTGAATTGTAGTACCGAATCCGCTGCAGTCGATCATGTCGTGCTTCTCTCCGGGGAGTGGGACCCCTTGGTAGGTGGATTGGACAGTAGAAGTCGAAGTTTACCGCGCGCTCTTCCCAAGCGCGACATCACCGTACCTGCGGGACATCCTAGAACCTTGGCGATCTCTTGATAAGATAGCTCTTCAAACTCACGTAGTAGAATAATTTCTTTGAAATCGGGCGGTAGAAGAAGAATCGCTGAGCGAACTCGCTCAGCCTCCTCGTTTTCAGCAAAAATCGAATAAGAGTCTTTCGATTTGCCCGGGAGTTCCTCGATCAGATCACGGTCGCCGTCTACATCGACGACTAAAGGTGAGACCCTTCGCTTTCGAAGCTGATTAAGCCAGACGTTACGAAGGATCGTAAAGAGCCAGCTTTTCAAATTGCTGTTGTCTCGGAGTCGCTCGATTGCCTGGATCGCGCGGAGATAAGTTTCCTGCACCAGATCTTCGGCCTCAACACGATTGCGGGTCAACATCATCGCGTAGCTGAATAATCCATCGATGTATTGAATCCCTGGGGACTCGGTTTCTACCGCTGCGTTTTGCCGTGGAGCCATTTTCCCATTCCTATGAAACCTGACCGCAGAGGAGAACTCTCATCCGGGTCCGTTTCGACGGTGAAACCAGCGTTAATCCGCTTTGTTCATAAAGTGGAGTATTTTCCACCCATTCGTCATCGACCCCTCGAACCTTCGGGGGCGTCAGTGCGCAAAATGTAGTTTGCCGGTCAAGTACCTGAGAAAAAGTTTGTTACACCAGACTAGGCAGAATGCCGTGGCTGACTATGGCCACGAGTCTTCTCTGAGTTTTTGTCTCTGCCTGATTCCGCACGAGGTGAAGTGGATTGCGCAAACGCTTGCAAGCGTGTCGGTTTCCGCCACATACTTTCATTGGCTATCGTTCTCCCCGGTTTCAAGTAGGCGTACGAGGCTGGCCTCGTGGATTCTCCTGCTCTTTATACAAAACACCTGGGCGCGGAATTTATTCCCAAATGAAATCACATAATTTTGCGGAGGTGTGTTCTCCGTGTCCGTTCGGATGGACCGATTAGATTGATCCGATATCGCGAATGAACTGCGACCTGATTAATGGTTTCTGACATGTCAGAAATAAAACCTCTATTTTCTTGTTTTGACCTGCAGGACGAACTTATGAGCCTAGTACGTCGGAACGAAGGGAAAGATGCCATATTTCTACATGGGGTTTGAAATGGTCAGTGCTGTGGTGGAGCGCCCGGCCCAGTTGCCACCGCCGACAGATAATAAAAACGACCTTCCTGTTCCAGTGCCTGCGGTTCTTACGATGAGTAGTTTTCAGCCAGAAAGGCAAGTTGCTTTCAGTAATCCTTTGAGTCTCCCGTTGAAGGCGATGATCTATAAGCTCGGAGCGGTTGTTCTTTATTCCGGCGGCGTGGTAAGGCATCGCAGCGTCCGCAAGAGACCGTTATCCAATCCGCCATTTCGTAGAAAGCGCGAGTAATTTATCTTCGATCGACGTTGGCCCCTTCGGCTGAGCGGGAGGCGGGGACTTCCGGCCAGCAGGCTCCTGAAGAGCCTTAATCGAAAGCGAGATGCGCTTCGTCTTTGCGTCCGCCGAGAGGACCTTTGCCTTGACGATCTGTCCTGCCTTCAGAACCTCGCTGGGATCCTTGATGAACCGGTTCGAAATCTCGGAGACATGAACCAGTCCATCCTGGTGAACACCAACATCAATAAAGGCGCCGAACTTTGTCACGTTGGTTACAACACCTTCGAGCACCATACCTGGCTGCACGTCCGCGATATCGCGGACGGTCTCGTTGAAGGAAGGAGCGACGAACTTGTCGCGAGGATCGCGGCCCGGCTTATGCAGCTCGTCCAGAATGTCGTTGAGCGTGAACGAGCCAGCCTTGATCTCACTCTTCTTCACCTTGCTGAGGAGATGAGGGTTGAGAATGAGCTCCGAGACGGGTGTGCCGATGGACTGCGCGATCTCCTCCACAAGCGCGTAGGACTCCGGATGTACCGCAGTGCTGTCGAGCGGTTGCTCGCCATTGCGGATACGCAGGAACCCCGCGGCCTGCTCGAAGGTCTTTGGACCGATGCCTGTCACCTCGTGGAGTTGACTGCGGGAACGGAAGCGCCCGTTCGCATCGCGGAAGCTGACAATATTTAAAGCGATGCGTTCGCTGACACCCGCCACATAGCGGAGCAGTGTCCAGGAAGCTGTGTTCAGATCGACGCCGACGTGATTCACGCAGCTCTCGATCACGGTCTCCAGGGACTGCTGAAGCTGGCGCTGATCGACGTCGTGTTGATACTGGCCTACGCCAATCGATTTGGGATCTACCTTCACTAGCTCAGACAGGGGATCCTGCAGGCGTCGCGCAATCGAAATGGCACCGCGTACTGTCAGGTCCAGATCGGGGAACTCCTGGCGTGCGATCTCCGAGGCGGAATAGATGCTGGCGCCTGATTCCGATACCGTGACACGAAAGACGTTTTCGAGCTTCTTCTCCAGCAGAAAATCGCGAACAAACGCATCCGTCTCGCGCGAAGCCGTACCGTTGCCAATGGCGATGGCGCGTACGTTATGATGTTTCATCATGGCGTCGAGCTTCTGTGTGGCCTCGTTGGTTCGGCCTGTGTGCGGATAGATCACATCGTGCGCCAGAAATTTGCCTGTTTCATCTACAACGGCGATCTTGCACCCGGTGCGCAAACCAGGATCGATCCCAAGGACGCTGATCGGTCCGGCAGGTGCAGCCAGAAGAAGATGCTGCAGGTTTTCGCGGAAGACCTGAATCGCGTCGGTATCCGAGCGTCGCTTCAACTCCAGCCGTAGCTCTCCCTGAATCGATGAGTTGAGGAGCCGCTTCCAGCAGTCGTCGATAGCGAGATTAAGGTGTGGCGTCCAGTCGCCCATCGTGCGGAGGACATGCGAACGAAGTAGCCCAAGAATGCGTGGTTCTTCCAGTTCGATGAGCCAGTAGAGAACGTTTTCGCCTTCGCCGCGACGCACTGCGAGCATGCGATGCGACGGGATCGTCTTCACCGGCTCGCGATGCTCGTAGTACATCTTGAACTTTTCCTGCTCGTCCTTCGCGTCAAAGCTCTTGTGGCTGACTACCATGCCTTCTTCGAACATCAGATGACGCGCAGCCTTGCGAATCTCCGCGTCCTCACTGATCATCTCCGCAACGATGTGGCGCGCGCCTTCCAGCGCATCTTCGGTGGTTGCTACTTCTTTCTCCGGATCGACGAGAGACTGTGCCAGTTCGATTAGGTCAAGCGCGCCGGACTCCTGTGCCCAGAGATATAGGGCCAAGGGTTCAAGCCCTTTTTCCCGCGCGATCGTCGCCTTGGTGCGACGCTTCGGGCGGTGTGGAAGATAAAGATCTTCCAGTTCGCTGCGATCCAGGGTCGCCATGATGCGGGTCTTCAACTCATCTGTAAGCTTGCCCTGCTCTGTGATTGAAGCCAAGATCGTATCGCGGCGCGCGACAAACTCCCGGAAGTAGGCGAGTCTTTCTTCTGTGTCGCGGATCTGAACCTCGTCGAGATTGCCCGTGGCTTCCTTGCGATACCGTGCGATGAAGGGAACGGTGGAACCTTCGTCCAGGAGCGCAACGACGGAGCGAACACTCGGCAAAGGAAGATTCAACGCTTGTGCGATGTGAAGAAGTATCTGCGGGTCGATTGGTTTTACGTCAGCCATATCCGTCTCTATCCTACCGGCTGTGAACGAGGAAAACTGGACGTGCGTTTCTTGTATGCGATCTCAAGAAGATAGGTAAATCTCGTTTCAGCAAATCGCTCGGGGTCTGCCGGATATCCCAGCAGGCAAGCAAACGGTAGACGTCCAGTGAGGGGTATCTACCGTGGCAGTGTTCTATGCAAAGGGAGAAGAAGATTCAAAGCGCAAGAAAAAGAAGAGTGCGAGAGTGCATGGATTTACGTGGTGAATGCATTCCTACTTCGGTAGACAGCCAAGCACTACGATCGATCAGGAGCAGTGGTGTCCCGATGAGATGAGATTGAGTACAACGCATTGCGGATCTGCCGTTCGCGCAGCGCTTCCATCTCCGGGTGTAAAAAAGCTGACCGGGCTGATCCCCAATAATTTTGCAGCCCCGCAGGAGCATCCTGCGATCGAACTGGAAGATCGGCATCACTTCACAGCGGTAAATTGACGCCGTTGGCGGTTACGGTGGCTCCCAACGGAAAGGGGCTTCCGGCTTTTATAAGGCATTTTCCTCTTTCAACACTGCTCTCTGCAGTGGCGGAACGAGAATGCTCAGCCTTTCCGCAACCGATGCGAAAGGGCATTCATCGCGGTTGCTCTCTATTGTTTCAAGGCACGCGTTGCTTGGAAAGATCCTCGACTTAGTGAGTCTCCGGGCTTAAGGTGCGCTACATACAAGGTTACGGCCTTCGGCTTTTGCCAGATACAGCGCTTTGTCGGTGGCCTCGAGCAGTTCGTGCCGTGTACCTGAGACTGTGGGTCGAGATGCGGCTATGCCACAGGAGACAGTTGCGCGATCCGATGAAATGCCTGTCGCGTAATCTGGTTTGGCGGAAAGCCTACTCCCGTCTGCGCATAAGCAGAAGTGACGGCGTTCCAATTACTTTCGATACAGAGATGGCTCAGCCCGACCACGCAACAATGGTGGCGATGCCGGACTCCCGGAAGATCTTGCCTGGCTGGCGAAGCACCAGGAAATTGACGATCAGGGCCAGGGGAGTGATGATCCCGAGGCGCACGAAGAGAGCCCGCTGAAAGACTGCGGATGGGGCAAGATGGTCCACCAAAAAGAACAGGTTAAAGATGAGGATGGCCAGTAGACCTTCCATCCAGAGGTGTTTGCAGCGGCCTGGGCCTGTTTTTGCCTCAAAAGCGGCCTCCAGCGGGCGAGGAAAGGTGAGCCGTTGAGGGGTAAGGACGGAGAGCCTTTCGATGCGAGATGCGATAAGAGAAGATCGGTTAGGCTTTTCTGCCACCAGGGTTGAGACAGCCCTCGGTAAACGACTTTCAAAGGAGACCGCCTGGGGACGCCTACTCTACTATATGGAGTCTCCTGCCTCCAAAGGTGTCAGGGGAGCGAACAAGGCTTGCAGCTTCCAAGGTGGGCTGGGAAATCGGAACCAGATTGCCATTTTGGGCACGATGGCCCTTACGTTCAGTTCTGATAGGCTGCAAGGCGCACGTTTTCGCCGGGTCCCTTTACACTAGGTTGATGCTTGTATTGGATACACCCCTTCGTGACGTCAAAATTATCGAGCCTACGCTTCACCGGGACGGCAGAGGTTGGTTCACAGAAGCCTTTAATGCCAGAAGTTTTCATGAACAGAGACTTCCTTCGAATTTTGTTCAAGACAACCAGTCCATGTCGCAGCGCGGCGTACTTCGCGGTCTGCACTATCAACTTGGACAGCCCCAGGGGAAGCTCGTTCGCTGCGTCTCGGGACACATCTGGGATGTTGCCGTGGATCTGCGCCGCGCCTCGCCGGACTTCGGCAAATGGGCTGGATTTCACCTTCGCCCATTGACGAGCGAAGGAAAGCTGCAGATGCTTTGGATTCCTGAGGGCTTCGGCCACGGTTTTCTGGTATTGTCGGAGACCGCCGAACTTCTCTATAAAACGACGAGTCATTACTTTCCCAGGGGTGACAGGTCGGTCCGGTGGAACGATCCGGAGATCGCCATCGACTGGCCCCTCGCGGAACTGAATGGTCTGGAGCCTATCGTGAGTGCCAAAGACGCAGTTGCACCGCTTCTGAACTCTGCCGAGCTTCCGCCGTCTGAGGCTTCGACCCAGGAGCCCGTGCATGCCTGATACCATCCTCGTCACCGGCGGTGCCGGATTTATCGGATCGAACTACGTTCTCCATCGACTTTCTCAAGGGGACGGTCGCGTCGTCAATCTCGACAAGCTGACTTATGCGGGCAACCTGGGGAATCTTGCTGCGGTGGCGCACGATCCCAGGCATATCTTTGTGCGTGGAGATATCTGCGACCTGGTCTTGGTCCAGCAGCTTCTCAATGAGCACAAGCCATGTGCCATCGTTCACTTCGCCGCAGAGAGCCATGTAGATCGTTCCATTCTTGGTCCAGAAGCCTTCCTGAAGACCAACATCGATGGCACCTTCGTCATGCTCACCGCAGCGAGAACGTACTACGACACGCTGCAGGGAAGTGCAAAAGATCAGTTTCGCTTTCTGCACGTCTCCACGGACGAGGTTTACGGGACGCTCGGACCGAACGATGCGCCCTTCCACGAGCAGACTCCGTTCGCTCCCAACAGCCCCTACGCGGCCTCCAAGGCGGGCAGCGACCATCTGGTGCGGGCGTGGGTTCATACCTACGGTTTGTCTGCGCTGATCACGAACTGTTCGAACAACTACGGTCCTCTGCAGTTCCCGGAAAAGCTGATCCCGCTTACCGTTGCGAATGCTCTTGCTGGCAAAACTCTTCCCGTTTATGGCGATGGACAGCAGGTCCGCGACTGGCTCTATGTGCTCGATCACTGCCGTGCCATCGATACCGTGCTGGAAACGGGGAGGGTCGGTGAGACCTACAATGTCGGCGGTGGAAACCAGCAGACGAACCTCACTGTGGTTCACCGAATCTGCGATCTTCTGGATGAGCTTGCGCCCACATCCTCAGGTGCGTCCCACCGGGAGCTGATCCAGTTTGTGCAGGACAGGCCCGGCCACGATCGTCGCTATGCCATCGATGCCCGCAAGCTGGAGGGCGAACTAGGCTGGAGCGCCCAGGAGAGTTTCGACACCGGTCTGCGGAAGACGGTGCAGTGGTATCTCGACCATCCCGAGTGGATTGAAGAGGTTACCAGCGGTGCGTACCGGAACTGGATCGACCGGAACTACGGGGAAAGAACAGTGCAGGCGCGCACGATGCAGGATGCCGGAGGCAGCGCAAGATGAAGGGAATTATTCTCGCTGGCGGGTCAGGAACCCGGCTTCACCCGGTAACCAGGGCCATCTCCAAACAGCTTTTGCCGGTGTACGACAAGCCGATGATCTACTATCCGCTCTCCACGCTTATGCTGGCTGGCATCCGGGAGATCCTCATCATCTCGACACCACTGGATACGCCTCTCTTCGAGCGTCTTCTGGGAGATGGAACACAGTGGGGGATTAAGATCGAGTATGCGGTTCAACCGTCGCCCGATGGTTTAGCGCAAGCCTTTCTTATCGGCAAGGAATTTTTGGCAGGAGCGGGTTGCTGCCTTGTTCTTGGCGACAACATCTTCTACGGTCACGATCTCGCTCCGCTACTTCGCCAGAGCGCTAAACTGACCTCCGGAGCTACGGTCTTTGCGTATCCTGTACACGATCCTGAGCGCTATGGTGTGGTTGAGTTCGATGCCAACCGCAAAGCGATCTCGCTGGAAGAAAAGCCGGTTAAGCCGAAGAGCCGTTATGCCGTCACGGGTGTCTATTTCTACGACGCACAGGTTGTGAAAGTCGCGGAGTCGCTCAAACCCTCTCCGCGCGGCGAACTGGAGATTACGGACGTCAACCGCTGGTACCTCGAACAGGGAACACTGCGTACCGAGATCCTGGGACGAGGTATGGCATGGCTGGATACCGGAACGCACGAGTCTCTGCAGGAGGCCTCGAACTTCATCCACGTGATTGAAAACCGGCAGGGCCTTAAGGTGAGCTGCCCGGAAGAGATCGCGTATCGCCTCGGCTATATCGACGCGGAGCAGTTGAAGAATCTCGCTAGCGCCATCGCAAAGAGCAGCTACGGGCAGTATCTGCTTCGGCTTCTGGAAGACAGTATTTACTAGCGCAAACCCCAACGGAGGTGAATTTACCCTCGGCTGGGGTTTAGCACGGTCCGCCTTTTTCGTTTCAGTTTCAGTACGGCAGTTCCCATCCGCATCCACCCAACACAATAAATTCGATTGCCTTAATACGGTCGGCGGCAGTTGTCCTTTCGTAATAGAAAGGCCGCCTGCGCGCTAGGATGGAGGATCTGCAGAGTCTTCTGTGCGTCTCCTACAAGGCCGATGTCCGCGGGATAGCGCAAACCGATGCGCTGCGCGTCGGCGTCGATCTGAATGCACTTACATTCGCCCGGCTTGGGAAAGAATTCGATGTAAGGAAACGAGGTGCCGATCATGACCAGCGTGTCGCAGTTCTCAATCGCTTCCTGCGATGCTGCTGTTCCCAGAAGGCCGATGCCGCCCGTCGTATAAGGCGAATCATCCGGCACCACGCCCTTGCCCAGCAACGGCTTGATGATCGGCGCGCCCAGCTTTTCTGCGAGTTCGATCACTTCCGCGGAGGCGTGCAGAGCTCCGCGCCCAGCAAGGATCGCGATTCGCTTTCCTTTGCCGATCAATTGTGCCGCCGCCGAGACGTCCTTCATCGAAGGCATATTCCCGCTCACGGCATAGTTTGCGGAAGAGTGATGCGGGATGTTTCTCTCCGAACGGGCCTGTTTGCTGACCGGCTGCTGTTGCACATCGATGGGTATGGTGATGTGCGCGACGCCTCGTTTGCCAATCGCCGAGCGGATAGCGAGATCTGCGACTGGCTCCATGTGCGGAGCGCTCATCACGCGGGCGTTATAGACGGCGACATCCATAAAGATCTTGTCGAGTTCCACATCCTGCTGGGAGAAGGTGCTGGTCACGTCGTTATACTGCATCCCGGTGATGGCGAGAACAGGCTGTCCATCCAGCTTGGCATCGTAGAGACCATTAAGCAGATGAATCCCGCCCGGTCCTGAGGTGGCAAGACAGACGCCAAGCCTCCCTGTGAACTTGGCGTACGCACAGGCCATAAAGGCGGCCGACTCCTCATGCCGCACATGGATGAACCGAATCTTGTCCTGCTTCTTCCGCAGTGCTTCTATCACGCCGTTGATCCCGTCTCCCGGCAGACCGAAGATTGTGTCCACACCCCATGCGATCAACCTCTCAACGAGAACATCCGACGCGTCCATTTCGATCTCCTGAAAAAACTTAGGTACTGTGGCTTTCGCGACAACTCACCAGCCTTAGGACGTCATTCCGAGGGGCCGGGATGTGTCCCTTTTCTGGACGCAGTATCCCTCCTATAGAGACAAGTCAAGCCATTTGTGATAGCTCCAAAACTCCTTAAAGATGGAGCAGTTTGCACCGGAAATGGTGAAGCTTAAGACGAGCAGGTTTTTGTGGGAAAACGGCCTTCAATTCTGAGAAATAAAGGGTTAGAAACGGCATGGGGGTGGCTAATTAGTTATCATTAAATCCACAACGCAAAGCGCTTGCGCTGAGGTTAGCCACAAGATAGAGTGGGTCTACTTCCAATGGCTACCCCGGACGGATGGGGCGCGACGGAGAGGAACGGTTACCCTTCCTTATGTCACGGCAGAGGTAAGCGAATAATTCGGCAAACCCATTTCGGCCCCGCTTTTCCACGGGACTGCATAGGTCCTTCAGCGGTACTTTTGTGTGGTTTGCCGCTGCTGTTGGATAGACATTTCACCCCCTCGGCAGAACGCCGGGGACAGGAGCTTTACAGATGGCCGCTACGACAACAAATCATAACCAGATCCAGACGAGCCTCTCTGACCTGACCCCCAGTTTCCCCGCGCGTGAAGAGATGCCCACCATGGGTGTCCGCAAGCGCAATGGAGCGCTGGAGCCAGTGGACGTCAATAAGATTGTCCGCGCAGTGCAACGTAACGCCCACGGTCTCAGCCAGGTCGACGCCATTCGCATCGCGTCCAAGACGATCGGTGGCCTTTACGACGGCGCTACCACGCGCGAACTCGATTCCATCTCCATCGACACCGCCGCCAGCCTCATCGCGGAAGAACCCCAGTACTCCAAGCTTGCCGCGCGCCTTCTCCTCGGCACCATCATGAAGGAAGTGGTCGGCCAGAACCTGCACAGCTTCTCGCAGTCCATCAGCTATGGCTACCAGGAAGGCGTCGTCAGCAAGGCCACTGCGGAGTTTGTGCAGACGCACATGCGCAAGCTCAACCACGCCATCAACGACGAGCTTTCGGATCGCTTCGAGTACTTCGGTCTGCGTACGGTATACGACCGCTACCTTCTGCGCGACCCTATCTCCCGCAAGGTGATCGAGACGCCGCAGCACTTCTTCCTGCGCGTCGCCTGCGGCCTTGCCGGAACGCCGCACGAAGCCATCGAGTTCTACAACCTGATCGCCAGCCACGACTACATGCCCAGCTCGCCGACGCTCTTCAACTCCGGCACCAAGCATGCCCAGATGTCGAGCTGCTACCTGCATGATTCGCCGCTCGATTCTCTGGATTCGATCTACGACACGTACAAGAACGTGGCTCTGCTGTCGAAGTTCTCCGGCGGCATCGGCCTCGCCTTCCATCGCGTGCGCTCGGAGGGTTCGCTCATCCGCGCCACCAACGGCCTCTCGAACGGCATCGTGCCGTGGCTCCGTACGCTGGACTCCTCCGTTGCCGCAGTCAACCAGGGCGGCAAGCGTAAGGGTGCCTGCTGCGTTTACCTCGAGCCGTGGCATGCGGACATTGAGAGCTTCCTGGAACTGCGTGAGAACACAGGCGATCTCTCTCGCCGTACCTACAACTTGAACCTCGCCAACTGGATCCCTGATCTCTTCATGAAGCGCGTGGACGAGGACGGCATCTGGTCCCTCTTCGATCCGAAGGAAGTTCCGACGTTCCCCGACCTTTATGGCAAGGAGTTCGAAGAGGCTTACATTCAGGCTGAAGCGGACAAGAAGTACCACCGCCAGATCAAAGCGCGCGATCTTTACATGCGCATGATGCGTTCGCTCGCAGAGACCGGCAACGGTTGGATGACCTTCAAGGACGCCTGCAACATCAAGAACAACCAGACGGGTAAGCCGGGCAACGTCGTGCATCTTTCGAACCTCTGCACTGAGATCACGGAAGTCACCTCGAAGGATGAGACTGCTGTCTGCAACCTCGGCTCGGTCAATCTCGCCCGTCACGTAACGCCTGAAGGTAAGTTCGACTTCGAAAAGCTGGCCAACACCGTCCGTATCGCCGTTCCAATGCTGGATCGCGTGATCGACATCAACTACTACCCAGTGCAGCAAGCGGCCAGCGCGAACGCTCGCTGGCGTCCGGTGGGTCTTGGAGTGATGGGTCTGCAGGATGTCTTCTTCCAGATGCGGATTCCGTTCGACTCTCCCGAGGCCCTCGCGATCTCGACCAGGATCCAGGAAGAGATCTACTACTATGCCGTACTCGCGAGCGTGGAACTTGCAGAGCGCGAAGGGAAGCATCCTTCCTTTGACGAGACTCGTCTGGCCAAGGGTGAGTTCCAGTTCGATCTCTGGAACGTCAAGCCTTCCGACCCAGAGCGTTGGGATGCTCTTCGTCAGCGCATTTTGAAGTCGGGTATCCGCAACTCGCTTCTCATCGCGATCGCACCCACGGCAACGATCGCTTCGATCGTCGGTTGCTACGAGTGCATCGAGCCGCAGATCTCGAACCTCTTCAAGCGCGAGACGCTCTCTGGCGAGTTCCTTCAGGTCAACCGTTACCTGATCGAAGAGTTGAAGCAGCGCGGCATGTGGACGGACGAGATGCGCGTGCGTATGAAGATGTCCGAAGGCTCGGTACAGGCCATGGAAGACCTGCCCGAGGACCTTCGCGCCGTCTATCGCACGGTGTGGGAGGTGCCGATGCGTTCGCTCATCGATATGGCGCGCGACCGTAACGCCTTCATCGACCAGTCGCAGTCGCTCAACCTCTTTGCAGAGTCGCCAAACATCGGTCGTCTCTCTTCCATGTACATGCACGCGTGGAAGAGTGGTCTGAAGACCACCTACTATCTCCGTTCGCGTCCCGCAACGAAGATCTCGAAGACCACGGTCTCCAAGGCTGCTGCGGCATCCGCTGCACTGGCAGACACCGCTTCGAGACCAAAGGTAGCTGACGCCGAAGCGATCGCTTGCTCACTTGAGAACCCCGAGAGCTGCGAAGCCTGCTCGTAAGCGAATCGATGATGGAGCCGCGAGGAGGGTCGCGGCTCCACCCCTTCTTTCACCCTCACCTCTGCGCCATTTGTAAGGAGCTGTCTTTTTATGTCCTCAGAAAATCTGCACTCTTCCGTCACTTCTCCCGTTACGATTCTCGATCCTGGTCTCTGTCTCACACTGCGCCCCATGCGCTATCCGCAGTTCTATGACATGTTCCGAGACGGTATCAAGAACACATGGACCGTTGAAGAAGTCGACTTTCAGACCGATCTCGTCGATCTGAAGCAGCGCCTGACGCCAGCAGAGATCCACACGATCCAGCGCCTCGTCGCCTTCTTTGCAACCGGAGATTCGATCGTTTCGAATAATCTCGTGCTCAACCTCTATAAGCACATCAACTCGCCCGAAGCGCGACTCTACCTCTCGCGGCAGTTGTTTGAAGAAGCGGTTCACGTGCAGTTCTACCTCACGCTTCTGGACAACTACATTCCTGAACCGGAAGAACGCAACGCCGCCTTCGCCGCTGTAGAAAACATTCCTTCCATCTCCAAGAAGGCTGACTTCTGCATGAAGTGGATGGACAGCATCCAGCAGTTGGAGCAGTTGGAGACGAAAGGGCATCGCCGCCAGTTCCTTCTCAACCTCATCTGCTTTGCTGCCTGCATCGAAGGTCTTTTCTTCTTCGCAGCGTTTGCTTACGTCTACTTCTTCCGCTCCAAGGGCCTTCTCCACGGCCTTGCCTCTGGAACCAACTGGGTCTTCCGCGACGAGAGCGCTCATCTTGAGTTCGCTTTTGAAGTCGTGCAGGTTGTGCGTGCGCAGGAGCCCGATCTTTGGGACACGGAGCTTGAGCGCCAGGTGGTTGTCATGATGGAAGAAGCAATCGATGCGGAAGCACAGTTTGCCGAAGATCTACTCAGTGGCGGTGTCGCCGGTCTCTCCGTGCGCGACATGCGTCAGTACCTCGGATACGTAGCTGATTCCCGTCTGGAGCGTCTTGGAATCGGTGCTCACTTCAATGCAAAGAATCCCTTCAGCTTTATGGAGCTTCAGGATGTGCAGGAACTTACCAACTTCTTCGAGCGCCGCGTTTCTGCATACCAGACGGCTGTCCCGGGCGAGGTTGAGTTCGGCGAAGACTTCTAAATTTTCACCTTCATCCCCAACCCAAATGACGCTCCGTTCACCGGAGCGTCATTTGCGTTTGGTATCCTTCCTGCAAACAAGGGAGAACTTATACACGTGATGAACGCGCGAATCGCACTCGGCATCATGGGCCTTTTTTTAGCTGCCACCACGACGAACGCACAGGAAAGGGTCGACCGCTCCAAGCCCATGGTCGTTGTCATTAGCCTGGATGCCTTTGGTGCTGAGTCGCTGCGGGATCCCAACGTCCCCGCGCCCACGTTGCGCATGCTTATGAAGCAGGGGGCGTATGCGCGTTCGATGCAGCCGGTCAATCCTACCGTGACCTGGCCGAATCACACCGCGATGGTCACCGGTGTTCCGCCAGCGCTCCATCATGTGCTCGCCAACGGTCTCATTCAGAACCAGAGAACAGAAGGCTCGACGGCGGCGAAGATCTGGCCGGACGCGCCCAAGTCGGAGTTGGTGGCTGCTCCCACCGTTTACGACGCAGCGCATGCTGCTGGCATGACTTCGGCGGAGGTCGATTGGGTCGCCATCTATCACGCCAGCAGCATTAGCTGGCGCTTTCACGAAGATCCCGACGTGGACGGTCCAGTCGAGCAGGAGATGATCAAAGCGGGCGTTGCCACGCATGACGATCTTCTCCACTTCCATCGCGGTCAGAGCCAGGCATGGCGCGATCAGCTTTATACCGAAGCCGCCGCGCGCATCATCAAGCAGCACCATCCCAATCTCATGTTGCTTCATCTGCTCGCTCTCGACAGTGCTGAGCATCACTACGGTTTCGGTACAGACGCTGGCTTCGTTACTATCGCTTTCCTCGACAGCTGCGTGAAGAAGATCGTCGAAGCCGTGCAGGAAGCGGGCGATGCGGATCGTACAACCTTCCTGATCGTCAGCGATCACGGGCAGCAGAGCCTGCATCACCACATCGCCACCAGCGCTTACCTTCGCGAAGCAGGCATTACCTCGGACGAGGCCATTGCGATTCCCGAAGGCGGCCTGGCTCTGATCTACGAAAAGCACGCCTCTCCGGCGCTGACAGACAAGCTGAAGGCAGCGTACGAGGGCAAGCCCGGCGTTCGTTCCGTCGTGACGCCGGACCACTATGCTGCGGAGGGCCTCCCGACCCCGGCAATGTCCTCTCAGGCTCCGGATCTGATTGTTTACGCTAAGGACGACTACGCCTTTGCGGGCGGAGATACTTCACCTGCTATCTCCGATGTGCCTCAGGCCGGAGCGCACGGCTATTCCAACACCAACCCGCTGATGCAGGAGATCTTCATTGCGGCAGGAAAAGGAATCAAGCCTATCGGTGAAATCGCTTCCTTTCCCAACCTGAATGTCGCCCCGACCATCGCCACTTTGCTCGGGGTCAAGCTGGACAACGTACAGGGCAAACCTCTCTCGTCGATCCTGCAATAACCTTTGTTCCAGCAAAGAAGAGCCTGCCCGATAGGGGCAGGCTTTTTCATGTGGGTGAAAGACGCTCTCGCGTTCCGAAAGTTTCACGAAAGCAAAACTATTTCTGCAGAAATAGTTGACACCTCTGAGGTTGTAAGCCTATTTTTTCCCAGCCAAAAGATATCCGATTTTCACGGAGCGAAAGGCATGGGGCGCGCTAAAGCGCGCAACCGTTCCCGTCCACACCGGGCATGGAATAGATAGCGATCACAACTTTAAAGGGGCACACGATGCAACAAGTTCGAACCATCAAAGAAATATCTGCGTTCCGATCGGCACTCCGTGCAATTTGCGGTCTGCTGCTCCTATGCGCTGCAGTACTTAGCCTGGGAGTTGCAAATACCGCACATGCACAGACAGTTTCCGCCACGATGGTCGGAACAGTCTCAGATAAAGCCGGTGCGGCCACACCCAATGCCAAAGTAACCGTCGTCGACCTGTCGACCAACATTCCGCATGAAGCCCTCAGCAATGGAAGCGGCAATTACTCGATTCCAAACCTCGCGCCAGGCACCTACTCCGTAACCGTCGAGGCGCCTGGTTTCCGTCGTGAAACGAGGCCCAGCCTTGACGTCGTCGTCAACACCACCACGCGTGTGGACTTTGAGCTCCAGCCTGGCGCTGTAAGCGATACGATCACGGTCACGGATCAAATTCCTCTTCTGCAGACAGATCGCGCCGACGTCAGCACCAAGCTTGAAGCGGAAAAGCTGGAGAATCTTCCTCTCGCCACTAACCGTAACTTCCAGGGACTGCTCAACCTCATTCCTGGAACGACGCCAGCCAGCTTCCAGCACTCGCAGTTCTTCAATGCGCAGAGCTCGCTGCAGACACAGGTCAACGGCACGCCGCGTATGGGAAACAGCTACCAGATCGAAGGCATCGACGATGACGAACGCACCGGCCTGCTGCAGATCATCATTCCCCCTGCTGACGCCATTCAGACGGTCGATATCTCCACAAACAACTTTGAAGCAGAGCTTGGCCGCGCGATCGGTGCAGTGGTAAACGTCACGCTGAAGTCCGGAACGAATAAATTTCACGGCAGCGCGTCGGAGTATTTGCAGAACAGCGAATTCAATGCAAAATCCCGCTTTAACAGCACGAAAGGTCATGTCGCTTATAACTACTATGGCGGTACTTTCGGCGGCCCTATTATTAAAGACAAGCTCTTTTTCTTCGTGGATTACTTCCGTACGGAAGACCACGAAGCAACGGCGAACATCCTCAATATCCCCTTCCGCAAGTACTACACGCCGAACGCGGCAGGCAATATCGATCTAAGTGATCTGCTGAAGGCGGATGGTACCGGCCAGGTCTATGATCCGACCACCGGAGATCAGAACACTGGTGCTGGCCGCACACCTTTCGTAAACAACCAGATTCCCATTGGTAAGGTGAATGCCGTTTCGCTCAACCTGCTCAAGCTAATTCCTGCGGAAAATCAGAACGTCACCGCTTTTTCCAATCCAACGAATAACTATGCGGTCGCTTCGCCCTTTCGCAAGCAGGTGGATAGCTACGATGCAAAAATCAACTGGCAGGTTTCTGGCAAGGATCATCTGAGCGCGCGCTATAGCGGTCAGCGGAATAATGTCTTCCAGGCTCCCAGCTTTAGCAACTTTGCAGGTGGTCCAGGAAACAACGGAGGATTTGCCGCAACCGGAAAGCAGAATGGCTATAGTGTCGGCATAAATTACGATCGTGCATTCTCTTCGAGCCTGCTTACAGAGGCGCGTATTGGTGTGGCACATTATCGCAACGATGCTCAGCCCAGCAATTACGGCACGCAGGATGCGACGACTGCCGGCATTCCCGGTGTCAACATTGATCAATTCACCAGCGGCCAGATCGGTGTCACGCTCAACGGCGGATTCAGCAACCCGATTCTTGGTTATGCGGCGTCGATTCCGTGGATTCGTGCGGAAGCCAATATCGACTTCGTGAATCATTGGACGAAGATCATTGGCAACCATACCTTCAAGTTCGGTGCGGACGTTCGCCGTATCCGTGACGAACTCCTGCAAGGACAGACCTTCAGCCCTCGTGGTCTTGTCACATTTGACGCGAACCAAACTTCCATTCCGGGAGGAAAGACGAACGCAGCAAATAACATGGCGTCGTTCCTCTTTGATCGTCCCAGCACCGTGGGTCGTGACATTGTTACTACCTTTCCTGCGTACCGTCAGTGGTGGATCTTCGGCTTCGTAGGAGATAAATGGCAGGCGACTCCTAAGCTCACGCTCGACATTGGTGTTCGTTGGGAGCTCTATCCACCAGCTACCCCAGGAAAGGCTGGCGGATTCTCCAACTACGACTTCTCTAACAACACACTTGTGGTCGCCGGTGTAGGTGGTAATCCTTCCAACCTGGGAATGCAGACGCGTTATAACTACTTCGCTCCTCGTACAGGATTTGCCTACCGCGTCTCCGAAGGTACGGTCATTCGCGGCGGCTACGGCATTAGCTACACGCCGTTCCCTGACAACACCTATGCCTATAACTATCCGGTCAAATCGAATAACGCGTACAACGCCTGCGGTCAGGGCTTTGGTCCTGCGGTATTGTCCTGCACCGGAACCGGCTCGACCGCAGTTGCTGGACCGGCGGTGACCTTCCAGGCGGGCTTCCCAGCCCCAGTCAATCCAGTGGTCCCTTCGAATGGGATCATCGATGCTGGCGGAACTCTGCTGGCGCAGTCTGAGATTGTCGTTCCGAAGAACTTCTATAACCCTTATGTTCACTCCTGGAATCTTGCTGTGCAGCAGGCTCTCCCAGGAAATTTCTCACTTCAACTGTCCTACGTAGCGAACCACGGGGTTCATATCGCTACGGCGCAGAACGTCAATCTTGGGGATCGTCTCAACTGTGGTACCTCGTGCTATCCGGGACAAATCAAGTTTGGCAAATCAGCCAGCGTGACGGAACAGTTTCAGGGCAACTCCACCAATTACCAGTCTCTCCAGGTGCAGCTTACGCGCCGCTTTACCAAGGGCTTCTCTTCGACTACTGCATTTACGTTTGGCAAGGGTCTTGGATACCAGAGCGCCGACGATGGTGCTCTTTTGTTTTCGCTCCAACGTCGTCGTAACTATGCTCCAAACGACTTCGACCGTCGTCTGAATCTGGAGCAGTCCTTCACCTATGAACTTCCGATTGGTCCTGGAAAGCGCTTCCTTAGCAGCGGTTTCCTGGGTCGCGCCATCGGTGGCTTCAAGTTGTCGTCGATCATCTCTATTGTTTCTGGAAACCCATTCACCGTGACAACAACAGGTGGAAATATCAACACGTCCGGACAGACGCAGACCGCAAACCTGGTTGGAGCTTTCAAAGTTCTGCATGGTGTTGGAGCAGGCAATCAGTGGTTTGACCCAACACAGTTTGCGGCTCCTGCTGGCTGCGCTGGTCGGGCTCCTGCCACGTCCACAACAGATACCTGCCCCATTATTTCTGGCGTCACCGTCGGCAACCTCGGTCGTAATACCTTCTACGGCCCTGGTTATATCCAGGACAACCTCTCGGCCTTCAAGACCTTCCAGATTCACGAAAACTGGAGTCTTGAAACACGCGTGGATGCCTTCCAGCTTTCGAACACGCCCCAGCTGGCCAACCCTGGCGTACAGCAGGGCAGCACGACCTTTGGACAGGTCACAAGCGTGGTGGGTAGTGGATCAGGTGTGAACGGCATCGGCGGCGGTCGCGCCCTGCAACTCGCAGCCATCATCAAGTTCTAACCTCAACCGACGATCCTGCTGCGGAGAACGTATCCGCAGCAGGATTTTCTTTGCCTCAAGCCAGACCTCGTATCAATGTGGCAAAATGGCCCGAGCTCTTTTCTTGTCCCTCTGGAGGAATTAAGAATGTCTACGTCACGTCGCGGATTTCTCGCGGGAGCCGCTGTCTCAGGACTCATGGCAACTCAACTCAAGGCCATGGCCTCAACCTGCCCTTTCCGTCTCGCCGTAATCAACGACGAAATTTCTCCGGACTTCGATCATGCCTGCTCCGTCGCGGCCAATGACTTCGGCCTCTCCTGGATCGAGCTCCGCAGCATGTGGGGGACAAACGTCACTGAACTCACAGCCGCTCAAGTCGACGAAGCGAAGAAAATTCTTCTGAAATACAAGCTGCGCGTCACAGACATCGCCAGCCCCCTCTTCAAGGTCGATCTACCTGGAGCGCCGCGTTCAAAGGAAAGCCCTCATCGCGATGAGTTCAAGGCCAAGGCCGATTACGAGAAGCAGGATGCTCTTCTGGAGCATTGCATCGACCTCGCAAAATCTTTTGGAACGGATAAGATTCGCTGCTTTGACTTCTGGCGTCTTGAAGACCAGAAGCCCTATCGCGCAGCGATCAACGCCAAGCTCACAGCAGCGGCGGAGAAGTGTGCGAAGCAGAACGTCAACCTGGTCATTGAGAACGAAATGGCCTGCAACACAGGCAGCGGCGAAGAAGCCCTCGCCATCCTGCAGGCGATCCCGAACAAAAACTTCATGCTTAACTGGGATCCAGGCAATGCGGCAACCTTTGCCGACGCCACTCCTTACCCGAACCAGTATGACAAGCTGCCTAAGAATCGCATTGGACACTGCCATGTGAAGGACACCGTGCGCAAGGACGGTGGCAAGTTTGAGTGGCGTCCCGTGGGTGGTGGCATCATCGACTGGGTCGGGCAGTTCAAGGCGTTCAAACGCAACGGCTACAAGTATGGCGTCTCGCTCGAAACCCACTGGCATGGACCGAACGGTCCTGAGGCCTCCACGCGCGAGAGCATGGCCGGGCTCAAAGCCGTCCTCGTAAAAGCTGGAATCACCTGCTAATCGCAACGTACCCATACCGCATGTATGGTCGAAATAAGGGGCGGGCCTTCGCCCGTCCCTTTATTGCTGTAAGGGGCCTTACCCCGGGGAGCTTTTTGCGAATGGATCGTCGTACTTTTCTTCAATCGGCCGCTCTCGCCAGCGTGGCTTTCAAAAGCGTCATTGCAGCCGACGCAAAGCCTGTTCGTCTCGGGGTGATCGGTCCCGGAAGCCGCGGGCAGGAAGTCCTCCGCCACTTTCTTCATGTGCCCGGTGTCAGTCTGCAGGCCGTATGTGACGTCTACGAGCCGCGCTTTGCCCAGGTGAACACGCTTGCCGGCAGAGAAATTCCGCATACGAAGGATTACCGCGAACTCCTCAGCCGCAAAGACATCGACGCGGTTCTCATCGCGTCGCCCCTGAAATATCATGCTGAGCACGTCATCGCCGCAGCGAAAGCTGGCAAGGCTATTTACGGCGAAAAGGCGTTGGGTTTCACGCCCGACGACTGCCAGAGAATTCTCACAGAGGTCCTCGCCAGCAAAGCCATCTACCAGGTAGGCCACCAGTACCGCTATGCCTCCTGGATCCAGGAGAGCATGCGGCGCATTGCCAAGGGCGAGATCGGCGATGTGACCCACGTCTACGCCTACTGGCATCGCAACAACGACTGGCGTCGTCCTGTGCCATCGCCCGATCCGGACAAGAAGCTCGAACACCTCATTAACTGGCGTCTATACCGGGAGACCTCTGGCGGTTTGGTCACAGAGCTCGGGTCGCACCATATCGATATGGCGAATTGGGTCTTCGGCGAGCAGCCCGAAAGCGTGCTCGGTACGACCAGCATCTGCCGCTACAACGATGGGCGCACGGTGGGCGACAACGTGCAGGCCATCTTTAAATATTCACACGGCCGCAGGCTGGTCTTTTCCTCGATTACGGACAACGCGAAGAACGCAAACGAACTTTGGATCTATGGCACGGGCGGCAGCGTGCAGATCACCATAGAGGATGCAACCTTCTTTTATGAGAAGAAGAAATCTAATGCGCCTTCACCGGCCAACAAGACAGTTGTGCAGCGCGGCGTAGAAACCGGTGCTTCGTACTCTACCAAAGGAGAGATGCCTTACCGTGGTGAAGGAGAAAAGGTCGCCATCGCGCAGTACGAAGATCCGACGCTCTCTGCCTGCCGCTCCTTCGTCGAATGCGTTCGCGGTGAGCACAAACCACTCGCGGATGTCTATGTAGGATATCGGTCCGGAATCGCCTGTTCTGTCGCGCATGATGCGGTCTTTACCGAATTGAAGACATCCATTCCTCAGCCAAAGGCCTAGCTTTGCACGGACGCCTTCCATGAGGGCGTCCAGATCGTCCGTACGTCGATCGAGGGCATACCCGCACGTCGCGCTGCCTCGAGGCCTTCATCGGAGTCCTCCAGAACCACGCACCGTGCGGGTTCCACCTTCATGCGGCGTGCGCCCTCGATGAAAATATCCGGCTCCGGTTTGCCGTGTTCCACATCCTCCACCGTGACAACGAAGTCGAACAGCGGAAGCAATCCAACCGCCTTCAGACTCGCCTGCACGTTCGACCTTTGGCCATTGGACGCGACGCACATGGGCACCTTTCCATGCCAGGCGCGCGCCATATCCGCAACGATCTGTACTTCGCGCATCTCTTCCAGACTTCCGTGAAACGCCACGTTGTAAGGCGCCAGAAGATCAGGCCGCGTGACTGGAAGTTTGCTGTAGTGGCTTTCATACTGATCCAGCAGGGCGTCCGGCGTAAGTCCGACACGTTCGAAGTACCAGGCGTCGTCTACATGCAGATTCACCCGCGCCAGGGCGATCTTCAAGGCTGCAAGGTGAGCCGGTGCCGTATCGACGAGCGTTCCGTCGCAATCGAAGATCAAACCATCAAAGGTTCCAACCGCAAGCAAATCACTCATCTTCTTATCGTACTGCGCCTTGCTTTATCATCAGAACGTGAGCCCGAACGCTGAACCCTTTCTCGATTTTCGGAACGTCAATATCGCCCGTGGCACCACGACCGTCCTCCACGATATCCATCTGCAGATTGCACGTGGCGAGCATATCGCCATTCTCGGTCCCAACGGCTGTGGCAAATCGACCCTGATCAAAGCGATGACCTGTGAGCTCTATCCGCTTGTGCAGCCAGAGATGTACGTTCGTATCTTTGGCCGCGAACGTTGGGATCTTACCGAACTGCGCAAACGCCTCGGCGTGGTCTCTCCCGAATTGCCCGGCAAGCCGACACGGACCACAACGGGCATGGATGCCGTGCTCTCGGGATTTTTCTCATCCTCGACTCTTTGGCCCAACCTCACTGTGACCGACGAGATGCGTTCGCGCGCAGCAGAGGTATTACAGCTTGTCGATGCAGGATCGCTCAAAGGCAAGTTTGTCGGCGAAATGTCCGCCGGGCAACAGCGCCGCATCATGATCGGGCGAGCGCTTGTGGGTGCAGAGATGGACGACGCAGGCAATCGCATGCTGTTGCTCGATGAGCCCTCCAATGCGCTCGATCTCGCCGCACAGCGTGAACTCCGGAATACCATGCGGCGGCTCGCTCAGCAGGGGACCGGACTCATCCTCATCACCCACCATATTGCGGACATCATTCCGGAGATCGACCGCGTCGTGATGATGCGGGATGGCCGCATCGTTGCAGACGGAAGCAAGAAGACCCTTCTGACGAAACAGAATCTACAGATGCTCTTCGGCATCGACGTTGACCTGCACGAACGAGAAGGATTTTTTCACGCCTGGTAATTTGCCAACCTGATGTAAACCCCCTGGTCGGGCTCCCGTCTCATCTCATACGCATGTGCGTGTGATCGTTCAGGGTGTCCGCTCGATGTCTTCCAGGGACCGAGCATTCGCCTGGTCGACTTGTTTTGTCCTGGGCTGATAACTGACGCCAGGGGCAAAAAGAAAGGGCTGGATGGGTGAGCATCCGGCCCTTTCTTCTTTGCGCGAGCTCGCTAGAACATATGTAACTTGTTTGGACAGCCAAACTAATTTGGCAGCTACAAGGCTTGAGATTTCATCCCGCGGCAGTTCGAACCCGGTAAACTAGAGGCCGGTAATGGCCGTGTCAAGAGGGGTTTATCCATGTGCTTTGGAGGAGTTTGCTGTAAGGGCCATCTTCCGGTGTTGTTGTTCTTTGGACTCTGCGTAGGCTCCATCTCCGGGCAGCAGGTAATCCAGCGAGGTGCCTTCGGCAAACCAGTGCAGGTTCTGGACGATACGCAACAATGGACGACACCTCTCCTTGTCGGGACGGATAAGGATGTAGAAATTTATATTCCCGATCTTTCGAGTCCCGATTGGCTGAAGCTTAACTATCGCGATTTTTTTGATCGCGGGTATTACACGATCTCCATGTTTACGTTCTACCGTACGCCCGCGGCATGTCGCCGGAGTCAGATCGCATGGGGGCTTGGAGATAAGGCTCATCTGGATGCCTGCATCGACATCCGGTATCGCGTCCGTACTGCCAAAATAGTCCCCCAGGAAAAATCCGTCACCCTTCTGAGTGCGGCGATGGTTCTTGAGAATGGTGAGATTGACCAGACCACGATTGAAAGCCGCCAAGCCTTCCGTTTCTGGAATCAGTTGGACGCGGATACGCAGTCTGCCGTCGAAAAGACCAACGATCTAGTGAACGCGCAGATGAAAAGATATGACGAGCGAATGCAGAACGTTCGATGACGTCTCTAGTTCTCTGTCCCGGTGAATGCAATTTGCAATGGGACAAGCTCAGGCTGCTTGATCTTGCTCGGGCCAAGGACGGCTACTCGCGGGATAGGCCCACGTACCATTGCCACCTCATCGCATGCGTGTAGACGTGGGCAGCTTTGGCAGTCTTTGTAGATCTTGTCCGGGAGCGCGGTCCGGTCCATCGTGATGCGGAAGCCGTAGTGGAAAAAGAAATCCGGGATGCGCGTGAAGAGGCACACCGATTGGATGCCGTGATCCTCAGCTTCATCCAGCAATGCCTTCAGCAAACGCCCACCGGCGCCTTGCCCCTTCGCTTCCGGCTTTACGACAATCGAGCGCACCTCGGCGAGATGCGGTCCGTAGAGATGCAGCGCACCACAGCCAAGAAAGATCCCGGCATCACTCTCCGCCACGTGGAAATCGCGCACGTTCTCGCAGATCTCCGCGTAATTCCGACGGAGGAGCGTTCCGTCGCCCGAAAGCGAATTAACGACTTCGAAGATGTTCGCCGCGTCCTGGAGACGGGCTTTGCGGATACTAGCGGCCATGGCTCTGTTCCTTAAGCATCGCATAGACACGCTCGCGAGCGGAAACTAGGGCGCTGTACACGCGCTGCGTCGCCGTTCCCCCGATTACATCGTGGCAATCCAGTGTCGCCCGAAGCGTAATCGAGCCATGAAAATCCTCACCAAACTCTTCGCCAAACTGCTTTAGCTCCGATACAGCCAAATCATTCAACTCGCGTCCGCTATCCAGGCCAAAGCGCACCGCATGTCCGATCTTTTCATGCGCAGTACGGAAGGGAACACCTTTGTAGACAAGATATGTCGCCGCCGCCATTGCGTTCAGATATCCACCCTGCGCGGCAGCCTCCATGCGGTCAAAGCGAAAGGTCAGGGCACTGGTGAACGGTGCCAGCAGAGGAAGTATGCCACTCAACGTTGCCGCCACTTCGAAGGTAGCCTCCTGCGTCTCCTGCATGTCCTTGTTGTAGGCCAACGGGAGCCCTTTAAGAATCATCGACAACGTAGTGACTGCGCCCAGAAGACGTCCGCTCTTGCCGCGAATCAACTCCGTCAGGTCGGGATTTTTCTTCTGCGGCATCGCCGACGAACCCGTCGAAAAGGCTTCGGGCAAATCGAGAAACCCAAACTCGGCCGTAGCGTGCAGCGTCAACTCCTCCGCGAAGCGGGAGATGTGCAGACCAAGCGTGGAAGCCGCCTGCGCGAACTCCAGTGCAAAGTCGCGATCGCTCGTTGCGTCCATGCTGTTTGCGGTTGGAGCATCGAAGCCTAACTCGGCAGCGGCAATCGTACGATCGAGGGCGAGCGTCGCACCTGCAATCGCTCCAGAGCCGAGCGGGCACAGGTTCATGCGCTTGCGTGCATCGGAAAAGCGCGAAGCATCGCGCAGAATCATCTCCACGTAAGCCAGCAGCCAGTGTGCGACAAGAACGGGCTCAGCCCGCTGGAGATGCGTGTACGACGGCATCACGGCATCGCCTGCACTCTCCGCGAGCGAGACCAGGGCTTCAGCCCAGTTCGCGAGATTGCGCAACGCTGCGTCGATGGCATCGCGCGTGAAAAGTCTCAGGTCAGTCGCGATCTGCTCGTTTCGGCTCCGCCCCGTATGCAGCTTCAACGCAAGCGTTCCGATGTGCTTCGTCAGTTCAAGCTCGACGAAGTGATGAATGTCTTCCGCCTGCGGAGTTTCGGCTACGACGACATTGCCCTTCGCAGCCGACTCGCCCACAAGCGTAAGTCCGCGAAGAATCTCATTCAGCTCAGCGTCCGTCAAAATTCCTGCAGAGGCAATCATGCGCGCATGCGCTTTACTGGCGGCAATCTCCTGTGGGAGAAGCCGCCAGTCAAACGGAAACGAACGTTGCCACTGTTCAAACGCCGTGTTCAAGGGCTCGCGAAAGCGGCCCGACCACATCTTCACTTAACAACCTCTTTCACCTGTTGCAGCATGCGGGCACGCGTCCGCGCGGGCAGACCAAGGATCTTGATGAAGCCCGCAGCATCCTTCTGGTCGTAGCTTTCGCCCATCGTGAAGCTCGAAAGATCGGTCGAGTAGAGCGAGAACGGGCTCTGCCGGCTGACGACGCTCACGTTGCCCTTGTAGAGCGAAAGCTTGACGCTGCCCGTAAGGTTCTTTGCGCTCTCAGTAAAGAAGGCATCGAGCGACTCGCGCAGCGGCGTGAACCAGAGACCGAAGTACACCAGCTCGGCATACTTCGCCGAAAGCACTTCCTTGTAATGCGCAACCTCGCGGTCCAGCACCAACGCTTCGATCTCGCGCAGCGCAGTCACGATGAGCGTGCCGCCAGGAGTTTCATACGCTCCGCGGCTCTTCATGCCCACATGGCGATTCTCTACCAGGTCGATGCGTCCCACGCCGTTGCGCGCGCCAATCTCGTTCAGCAGTTCGACGATCTGTACGGGGGTGAGCTTTTGTCCATCGATCGAAACGGGCGAGCCCTGCTCAAAGCCGATCTCGACTAGCTCGTCACGATCAGGCGCGTCCTTCGGCGACTTGGTCATCGTCCACGTCGTAGGGAGGGGAGCGTTCATCACGCTCTCCAATTCGCCGCCTTCGTGCGAGACGTGCCAGAGGTTGCGGTCGCGTGAATGGATCTTCGTGCGGCTCGCTTCGACGGGAATACCACGTGCAGCGGCGTAGTCGATGCACTCTTCGCGCGAGGTCAGGTTCCACTCACGCCACGGCGCGATCACTTTGAGGTCAGGAGCCAGCGCTTGAAACGCGTGCTCGAATCGAACCTGGTCATTGCCCTTGCCGGTGCAGCCGTGGGCAAGAGCCGTTGCGCCTTCGGCGAGAGCAACTTCCACCTGATGCTTTGCGATGACAGGCCGTGCAATCGAAGTACCGAGCAGATATTTGTGCTCGTAGACTGCGCCCGCGCGAACCGTCGGCCAGACATAATCCGTCACGAACTCTTCGCGGAGATCCTTCACGATGGCTTTCTTCGCGCCAGTGGCGTAGGCCTTTTTCACGACTGCGTCGATGTCTTCGCCCTGGCCCACGTCTGCGATATACGCAATGACATCATAGCCATAGTTCTCATTGAGCCACGGAATGATGATCGAAGTATCCAGACCACCCGAATATGCAAGAACAACCTTCTCCGCCATAACTACTCCTTCAAAATTTCAATCTTGTTCGAAACATCAGGCCTGTGTGATTACGCCAGCGTAGTGCGCTTCTTGCCATCCGGTCCGCGTTTCCGCTGAATTCGTTTCGCTCCGCCCAGCAGCATAAGCATTAGAGCCTTCTGCGCGTGCAGACGATTCTCCGCCTGGTCGAAGATGACAGCCTGTGGCGAATCCATCACCGCATCCGTTACTTCAGCGCCGCGATGCGCTGGCAGGCAGTGCATAAAGACAGCGTGCTCTGATGCCTGGGCCATCAGCGCTTCGTTGACCTGATAAGGCTTGAAGATAGGCGCGCGCTTGGTCGCCTCATGCTCCTGACCCATCGAGATGCAGACGTCTGTGTAGATGGCATCGGCCCCGGTCGCTGCTTTTACGGCGTCATGCGTAAGCTGCAGACTTCCGCCAGTCTCCTCGCAGATCGCTATCGCCTTGTGGATGATCTCAAGCTTCGGCTCGTAATTCTTGGGTGTTGCCACAGTACAGTGCGCACCGAGCAGAGCTCCGGCGAGGATCAGCGAGTGGCAGACATTGTTGCCGTCACCAACATAGGTGAACTTCAAGCCTTCGCACGATCCAAACTTTTCTTCCAGCGTGAAGAAGTCCGCAATCGCCTGGCAGGGATGTTCGTAGTCGGAGAGCGCGTTGATGACCGGCACCTTGCTCGTTGCTGCCATCTCCAGCACTGTGTCGTGAGAGTACGTCCGCAACACGATGACATTCATCCAGCGTTCGAGGTTGTGAGCCATATCGCCCAGCGACTCCCGTTCGCCCAGGGGCGATTGAGTCTGATCGACAAAGATCGCATTGCCGCCACAGGTATTCATCGCGGCTTCAAAGGTGAGGCGCGTACGCAGGGAGGCCTTTTCAAAGATCAGTACCATCTGCTGCGCATCCAGAGCGTGACGGAAGTCCTCCGGATGAGCCTTCACGGCGTGCGCCAGCTCCATGATTGCGGCCAACTCCTGCACGGAGAGGTCGGCAATAGAGCACAGGTCGCGCCCACGCAGCTGCTTCGCCGCTTCCATAAAAGCAGCATCGGACTGTATGCCCAGGGCGGCGCTCGATTTTGTTCCCATCATGCTCTTACCCACTTCCTCATTCAACTTCGGTTGCATTACCAGTGTCTTAGTCCCCATTCCCATGCTCCCCAGCCAGATGTCCTGTCTCTGCATAAGCCGGCGTGAACTGGATCAGCGCTGCGTCAAGCGCTGCCATTCCTTCATCCACATCCGCACGCGTCAGGATGTAAGGAGGAAGGAAGCGTAACACCGTCTCGCTGGTGCGATTGATGAGGACACGATTCTCCAGCAGCGTCTTGACGATCTGCCTCGCGAGGTCCGCGGAGTTTAACTCGATGCCTAACATCAAGCCCATGCCGCGCACATCCGTAATGCAATCGTGCTTCTTCGCGAGATCATTCAGTTTCTGCGCAAAATATGCGCCGGTTTCCACGACATGTGTGAGTAGCTTCTCCCGCTCAATCGTATCGATCACGGTCAAAGCCACAGCACACGCCAGCGGGCCGCCGCCGAAGGTGGTTCCATGCATCCCAGGAGTCAGCGCCCGAGAGGCTTCCTCTGTGCAGAGCATCGCTCCCATCGGCAGACCGCCGGCAAGCGGCTTGGCCAGCGTGGTCACGTCGGGCTGAATGCCGTAGTGCTGGTACGCACACCACGTTCCTGTCCGTCCCATACCGCTCTGGATCTCGTCTGCCATCAGCAGTGCGCCGGTGGAATCGCACAGCTCGCGCGCAGTTGCGAAGAACTCCTGCGACAGGCCGTGAATACCGCCTTCGCCCTGGAGCGGTTCAACACAGATCGCGCAGATCTCGCTCGAGAAGGCAGCGCGAAGAGCTTCGACGTCATTCAATGGAACAAATACGACGCCGGGCATGACCGGTTCGAACGGCTCACGGTACTTCGCCTTGTGCGTGGTGGCAACCGATCCCATCGTCCGCCCGTGAAAACTATGTTCGAGAGCAATGATCCGCGTCCCGATAGACTTGCCTTCGCTGCGAAGTAGGTCAGAGTGAGAGCGCGCCAGTTTGAGAGCTGCTTCCCAGGCTTCCGTGCCACTGTTGCAGAAGAAGACGCGGTCCATGCCGGTAATCTCCGTGAGTTTCATCGCGAGATTGGCCGTGCCTTCGTGGAAGAAAAGGTTGGACGTATGCAGCAGTTTCGCTGATTGTTCCGCGATGGTACGCGTGATGGCAGGATGCGCGTAGCCCAGCGCAGAGACGCCGATGCCGCTTAGGAGGTCGAGGTAGTCGTTGCCTTCTACGTCACGGAGACGAACGCCTTCGCCGCTCTGAAACATCACGGCGTGGCGATCATAGGTCTGTACCATGAGCTTTTTCTCTGCTGCCTGCGTCGCTACCAGGTTCATCTGTGCTGCCCCTCCGGTCTTCAATCCCATCTCGTTCTGAGTCGCGCTGTTGATCGTTGTCGAACTCTTCATGCCACCATCACCTCCGTGCCGTCATTTACCCGAGACGTGCACAGGTCGGGTAACACTGCTGCCGCTTCTGCAGGCAGAATTCGTACACGCTTCACGCCGCCCAGAAGGGCATCGCGGCAGGCGTTCAGCTTGGGCAACATGCCGCCGCTGATCACGGCCTGCTTTTCGAGGGCGGGGATCTCTTTCAGCGAGAGCCAGCGCATCACAGAACCGTCTGCTCCTTTGACGCCAGGAACGTCGGTAAGGAAAACCAGAGCATCCGCATGGGTGCAAATGGCGCATGCCGCTGCCATCTCGTCCGCGTTGATGTTGTAGTATTCGCCGTCAAAACCGAGCGCGATGGAGCTGATGACGGGCACCGCACCCATCTTCCAGATGGCATCCAGCCAGCGTGGATCGGTAGCCGCGATCTCGCCGACGAAGCCGAGGTCCGGCGTGGTCTTTTTCTTCCGTGCGCGAAAGACATGGCCATCGCCGCCGCTGATTCCAACGGCCGACTGACCCTGCTGTCCGAGTGCTGCAACCAGGGATTTATTCACGCGTCCCGCAAGCACCATCAGCGCGACGTCGCGCGTCTCTGCATCCGTCACACGGAGGCCGGAGATGAACTCGCTCTTCTTGCCCATCAGCGCAAGCGTCTTGGTGAGCTGCACGCCGCCCCCGTGTACGATCGCTACCTGGTTGCCATCGGCAACAAGGTCGGTGATCGCCTTTCCAATCGCAATCAGCAGCTCCGGCTTCTCGAGAGCTGCGCCGCCGAGCTTCACGACAAACTTCATCGCAGACCCTCCGCTTCGTCGAATCCACACATCACATTCATGTTCTGTACCGCTTGAGACGCGGCACCTTTCAGCAAGTTATCCAGGCAGGAGACGACGAGAAGATCGCGCCCGTTTGGCGCAAGATCGAAGCCGATATCGGAGTAGCTTGTGCGCGCGACATGCTGTACCTGGGGCAGATCGCCGGGCGCATGCACGCGCACCATCGGCGACTCCTTGTAGAAATCGCGGAGGATCGCATCCACCGCTGCGGATGTGCTGTTTTCGCGCAGACGCAGGTAGATAGACGACAAGATGCCGCGCGGAATCGGCAGAAGGTGAGGCGTGAAGCGGATATCGTCCGAGGTGAGATGCAGCTGTTCCAGCAACTCGCCCATGTGGCGATGCCCATGTACGGCGTACGCGGAAAGATTGTCCGCAGCATACATAAAATGCGTCTTCGCCGTGGGAGCCTTGCCCGCGCCGGAGACGCCGGACTTCGCATCGACCACGATGCCGCGCGAGAGATCAATCACATCCGCCTGGACAAGCGGAGCAAGCGCCAGAATCACAGAGGTCGCATAGCAACCAGGATTCGCCACCATACGTGCGTCTTTGATCTCCGCACGATGCAGTTCAGGCGAACCGTAGACACTCTCCGCCTGCAGTTTCGCAGCGGCAGCGGGGTCATGATCTTCGAGTTTGTAGACTGCGGCATTTGCGGGATCGTGCAGCCGCCATGCGCCGCTGAGATCGATCACACGCAAACCATTCGCCACTGCAAGTGGAGCCCATTCGCGGGACTGCTCATGCGGTGTCGCGAGGAAGAGGATCTCGACCCTCTGGTCGCGCAGAAAATTCCAGTCGAATGGGACGACTTCAGGCGAAGGCTTGCCATCATTGCGCGCAAGCTGGGGATGCAGATCCGTGAGCGAGATCGTCTCCGTCGATCCCATACGACCCAAAAAAATGGGATCGGCATAAGGATGCGCCAGAAGGAGCCGCGCGAGCTCCGCGCCTGCATATCCCGTGACCCCCGCCACTGCTGTCTTTACGTGCTTCAACCGATCATTCCTTCCATGCGTGCCTTCAGCGCGCCCGCTTCTTTGCTGTCTTTGCAGATGACCAGGACCGTATCGTCGCCCGCGATGGTGCCGATCACCTCGGGCCAGTCTTCGTAGTCCAGAGCTGCGGCAATAGGCTGCGCGCTTCCGGTAGTCGTGATGACGACGAGCAGGTTTTGTGCCTGTCGCACCTTCAGACCGAAGTTCTCAAGCGTCTCTTTAATCCCAGGGTCTTCGTCGTCTTCTTCAACTACCGTCGAGGGCAGGGCATAGCCATTTGGCCCTTTGTAGATGCGGAGTTCGTGAATATCGCGAGAGAGCGTGGCCTGCGTGACGATGAAGCCCAGCCTGGCCAGTTTCTTACGCAGATCATCCTGATTGGTAACGGTAGAGGTCTCCAGGAGTGTGCGAATTGAGCTGTGCCGTTGCTGTTTCATGCAGTTTATGCAGTCCGATTCTGGTGGATCAAATTTGGTGCAAAAACGATTAACTCATGCAGCCGAGCGTTCGAAATTGCAGTAAAAAGCACGTTCTTAGAGGTAAAAAAGCGCGGCCACGAGCGGCCACGCCCTTTTCTGTATAAAAATACATATCTATGTATAAATATTCACAGAGAATAAGTCAAGACCCTGCAAAAAACCACGCCTGTGGGGCATTCGACCCATGGCGGATGACGGGAATGCGACGTATATTGAAGTATGGAATCCTGTAACTCAAGTATGCGGATCGTGGCCATGAAGGCCACGCAGGCCACCGGTGTCTCCACGACGCGCCACTTTGATGGCCCTTCGTTGATTGATACCAAGTTCGACCACGACTCTTGTGGCGTAGGATTTGTTGCGACCACGACAGCTATTCCTTCTCATGTGATCTTGAAAGACGCGCTTACGGCTCTGGCTCGTCTGGCCCATCGCGGTGCTGTGGCTGCGGATGGTAAGAGTTCGGATGGTGTCGGCATTACGGCTGCGATTCCGCGTGATCTGCTTCTGCGGGTCACGAACATCGGCCTTGATGCAGGCAAACCGCTGGGTGTGGGCATGGTGTTCCTCGAAGGCGAGAAGACCTGTGCTGTTCTGGATGCCTGCGTGAAGAACCAGGGCTTTGAGATTCTTGGCTGGCGTGACGTGCCTGTGCGGCCCGAGGTGCTGGGCGAGATTGCATTGGAGACGATGCCAAAGATTCGTCAGCTTCTCGTGACGGACGCAAGCGGCGAAGAGGCCGACGCTGTTGAGCGACGCCTTTATCTCGCGCGCAAAGAGTTCGAGCGTCGCCGCGAGGCGGGTGAGGTCGAAGGATATATCTGTTCGCTCTCGGTGCGGACGCTTGTGTACAAGGCGATGTGCGCAGGACGCCTGTTGCCTGAGTTTTTTCCTGATCTGCAGGATGAGAGCTATGTCACTTCGTTCGCTCTCTTTCATCAGAGATACGCGACGAATACGACGCCGACCTGGCATCGCGCGCAGCCGGGGCGCTTGTTGGCGCATAACGGAGAGATCAACACCGTATGGGGAAATCGTGCGCGCATGGAAGCACGCTACTCCACGATGCCTCAGGAGTGCATGCCGATTCTGACGCAGGGCGGAACGGACTCCACGAGCCTTGATGAGACGATCGAACTCATGACCCGCAACGGGCGCACGGTTGCCGAGGCAGTTCGTATTCTCTTGCCCGCTGCCATCGTCGAACGTGATTCTCCGTTCCTGAAATACCACATGGACATCACGGAGCCCTGGGACGGGCCCGCCGCCCTTGGCTTCACGGACGGACGATATGTCGGTGCAGCGTTGGATCGCAACGGTCTGCGGCCTTGTCGTTTTGCCGTCACGAGCGATGGCCTCGTTGTTGCTGGATCAGAAGCAGGTCTTGTGGACCTCGATCCGAATGAGGTCGTTCACACGGGGCGCCTGGGACCGGGCGAGATGCTTGTGCTCGATCTCGAAACAAAGACGCTCTATGAGAATGAGGCGCTTCTGGATCTCTTCGATTCGGATCCGATCTATGCCGCAATGGCAGACGATCAGACGGTCTCCGCCGATTGGGTCGACCTGATTCCGACGGCGGTGGAAGAGGTCCAACAGGCCCAGCGCAACTTCGGCTACACGAAGGAAGATGTGCGCATGGTGTTGCAGCCTATGGCTGTTGAGGGCAAAGATGCCGTCTGGTCGATGGGTGACGATACGCCTTTGGCCTATCTCGCAAAGGCACCGAGGCCGGTGTATGCGTACTTCCGGCAGAGGTTTGCGCAGGTAACAAATCCGGCGATCGACCCGCTGCGCGAGGCAGTCGTGGTTTCGCTGCATACGCGCCTGGGACCGTGGTCGCACATGCTGGATAAGAATGCGCCGCTTCTGGGCATGGCCCTTGCTTCGCCGTTCATCTCACTCGGAAAGATGCAGGCACTGCGCCAGGGAAAATATCCCCATGCGGAACTGCGGATGAATGAGTTGAACTGCTTCTTCCTGGCGACTTCCACGTTGGAAGACGGCATCGAAGACCTCTGCGCGAATGCGGTCAAGATGGTGGAGGGCGGAACGGAGATTCTCCTTCTGACCGACAAGCGTGCGACGAACGAAAGACTTCCGATCCCCATGGCGATTGCGCTCAGCGTGGTGCAGCAGGCGTTGGTTGCGGCGGGTCTCCGGACGAAGACGGGCATTGTCGTGGAAGCTGGCGACGTACGCGATGTGCATCATGCTGCCGTGCTGATCGGCTATGGCGCAGGCGCGGTCTGCCCATGGCTGGCGCTGGAGACGGCGCGTCTTACGGCGGGCGAGGGCGACAATCCGCAGACGCCGGAGAAGAAGATGCTGCGTGCCTTCGATGCCGGTCTAGCCAAGATCATGTCGAAGATGGGCGTCAGTGTTGTGGATAGCTATCGTGGTGCATATCAGTTCGACATTCTGGGTCTGAGTCAGAAGGTAGTGGATCGCTGTTTCCCAAAGACACCTGCGCCGCTTGGTGGTATTGGTTTTGCAGAGTTGGAGCAACAGTTGCGGCAGCAGTGGGACGCAGCTCTTATCCCTGCAGTGGCCGACGCGAAGCGTGACGACCTACCAGATTACGGTTGGGTGAAGTTCCGCAGGGCGGATGTCAGCGAGCCACACATGTGGCAGCCACAGAATGTGAAGGCGCTGCAGAGCGTGGTGGGAAGCGCACGCAACGTGCCGCCACCAGCCGATCCGCGCGCGGCATTCCAGATCTACTCGAAGAATACGGAAGAGCACGATCCCAATGTGCTGCGCGAGCTTCTGGAGATTCGTCCCGCAGGGCCTGAGCTTTCGCTCGACCAGGTGGAGAAGCCAGAGAGCATGTACAAGCGCTTTGTCGCGAGCGCAATGAGCCTCGGGTCCCTGAGTCCCGAGGCACATTCGACGATCACGATGGCGATGAACACGCTGGGCGGAAAGTCGAACACGGGCGAGGGTGGTGAGGATTCGGATGTTTATCGTCAACATCCGTCGAACCGACGCGTTCCGGAGCCGGGCGAAGCAGGTTCGTTTGTCCAGGTGGCGCGCAAGGATGCCAGCGGCGGCGTTGCCGTCATGGAGCCGTTAGTTCAGGCTCCCGCGGTACATACCTTGCTGAATAACAAAATCAAGCAGGTAGCTTCAGGTCGCTTTGGCGTCACGGCAGAGTATCTAGCCCACGCGGAAGAGATCGAGATCAAGGTGGCGCAGGGCGCGAAGCCGGGCGAGGGCGGACAGTTGCCCGGACACAAGGTGAGTGGCCTGATCGCGCGGTTGCGTCATGCGCAGCCGGGCGTGCCGCTCATCTCGCCTCCGCCGCATCACGACATCTACTCGATTGAAGATCTGGCGCAGTTGATCCACGATCTGAAGACGGTGAATCCGCGCGCTGCGATCGGTGTGAAGCTAGTTTCGAGCTGTGGCGTAGGTACTGTCGCTGCCGGCGTAGCCAAGGCATATGCCGACTACATCGTGATCGCCGGCAACGTGGGCGGAACGGGTGCCGCGGCGCTCTCCAGCATCAAGTACGCGGGCAATCCGTGGGAGCTTGGTCTGGCCGAGGCGCAGCAGGTGCTGATCGAAAACGGCATGCGTGGACGCGTTCGTCTGCGGACGGACGGCGGTCTCTCCACGGCGCGCGATGTCTTGATCGCCGCGCTTCTGGGAGCGGACGAATATGCATTCGGTACGGCTGTTCTTGTTGTGCTGGGATGCGATATGGCCCGCCAATGCCATTTGAATACGTGTCCTACAGGCATTGCGACGCAGAAACCGGAGTTGCGGGCGAAGTTCCGTGGCAAGCCGGAGCATGTCGTCCGTTACTTCGAGCAACTCGGGCAGGATGTTCAGATGCTCTTGGCGCGCTACGGCCTGCCTTCTCTGGAGGCGGCTGTTGGACGCGTCGATCTCCTGGAGCAGGTGCGGCACGACGGTGGCATCGATCTAACGGCCATGCTGGCGAAGCCTACCAGCGGCGACGTTCGCTGGATGGGCGTCCGCAACGACAGGCCACAGACGCGGCCATCGCTGGAAGAGCAGTTCGTGGCTCCCGCGATGGAAGCTGTCCGTGCCGGTGTTGCCTTCAAGGGCGACACCGAGATCGCGAACCGTGACCGTGCCTTCGGCGCACGGATCGCAGGCGAGATTGCACTCTGGCGTGCTGCGGCGGAAACGCCGATGGACAAGCCGGATGTGCAGTTGACGGTCCACGGAACGGCGGGGCAGAGCTTCGGAGCGTTCGCGGTCGACGGCATGCGGATTGTGCTGGACGGACAGGCAAATGACTTCGTCGGCAAGGGCCTGAGCGGCGGCGAACTCGTGCTGCGTGCGCGTGGCCTGGCGGCAAAGGACAGTGGCAAGCACACGATCCTTGGGAACGTTGCGCTCTACGGTGCAACGGAAGGTCGCATGTTTGCTGCGGGGCGCGCGGGCGAGCGTTTCGCGGTGCGTAACTCCGGTGCATGGACGGTTGTTGAGGGCATCGGAGACCACGGTTGCGAGTACATGACGGGTGGCGTTGTGGTGGTGATTGGCACCGTCGGCATGAACTTTGGCGCGGGTATGACGGGCGGCATTGCGTGGGTGCTGGATGCGGATGGATCCTTCCTGAAGCGTAAGCAGTACCACGAGGAGTTCCTGCATCCTCAGCCTTACTCCGAGGTCGATCCAACGTCGCAGGCGCGTCTGAGGAAGCTGCTGGAACGTCATGCGGAGGTGTCGCAGAGCAGTAAGGCGGCGGCTCTACTGGCGGACTGGGAAAACGTTGTGAAGGGGTTCGTCCGCTTTACGCCGATACCCCAGGCCTAACGACTATGAATGCTGAAACCTGGGCGCCCCGTACATCATGCTTTTGGCGATGTACGGGCATCCAGGTCACTTTGTCCTCCCCTAGCGGAACGAAGAGATCTGCTTTCCTTCCTTCTTCGTTTCCTGATCAATCCGGCCTGTGCGCTCTGCGCGACCCCACCCTTTCGCAATAAGACCGCGAAAGAATGGGGCACGGGTTTTATTCCCTGCATTCGAATAAAAGCTTGATTGGGCATGGAAGGCCATGCGCATGTAGGATTCTGTTGCGCGGGTGTGCGCCGACGAGGATGCTGAACTGATGAAGTTGACGACTTTGAATGATGTTTTACTAATCGCCGGCAGCAAGGGCGAAGCCACCGTTGCGATGAGGCAGGATGCGGGTGGTGCGTGGCATTCCATCGCCTCTTCCGAAATGATGGGGCATGTGCGCGGCCTGGCGGCATGGCTTCGCGCGCAGGGTGTAACCAAGGGTGATCGTGTCGCGCTCATCGCGGAGAACCGCTGGGAGTGGGCGGTTACGGACTTCGCGACCATGGCGGTAGGTGCTGTGGGCGTGCCGTTGTTTCCGACACTGACAGCAGATCAGACCGCTGCGCAGTTGAAGGACTCGGGAGCCAAAATTTGCGTCGTCTCGACGGCGGATCTGGCGAAGAAGGTCTTGGGATCGCAAAAAGTTACGTCGGTCGAAACCGTTGTTTTGATGGAGACAAAAGACCCTTTCGCAGGTGTGGTGATGTTCGCAGACGCGATTGCGAGCGCCCCTAATGCGGACTTTGAGACTTTGCTGAAGAGCGTTGGGCCGGATGACCTGGCGACGATCATTTACACCTCCGGAACGACAGGCGACGCGAAGGGTGTCATGCTCACGCATGGCAACGTCGCATCGAACCTATCGATGACGACGGACCTCTATGGTTCTTTCACCGCGAAGGATAGTTGCGTATCGTTTCTGCCTCTGAGCCATGTCACAGCGCGGCATATCGACTACCTGTTCTATGCGTTGGATGTGACCGTGGCGTACTGCGGTAAGGTGGAGCGTCTCCTGCCAGCCTTTCAGGCAATTAAGCCCACGATCTTCGTCGCGGTGCCGCGGTTGTATGAGAGGATCCGCCATTCAGTGGAACAAAAGAGCGCAGCCAGTCCAGTGAAGAAAAAGATTCTCGCCTGGGCAATCGGTGTGGGATGTAAACACCAGAAGACGCTGCTCGCGGGGAATACCCCTGGATCTCTGAGCTGGAAGCTGGCGAACAAGCTGGTGTACAGCAAAGTAAAGGCAGCGTTCGGCGGCCGTGTCGAGACGTTTATCTCCGGCGGAGCACCACTTGGGCTTGATCTTGCAAATTGGTTTGCGTATGCGGCCATCCTGATTCGTGAGGGCTATGGGCTGACGGAGACTTCTCCCGTGATTTCAGTGAATCTTCCCGGAAGGCACAAAATCGGCACGACCGGACCGACGATGCCAAACCTCGAATGCAGGATCGCAGAGGACGGCGAGCTTGAAGTGCGTGGTCCCAGCGTCTTCAAAGGATACTGGCAGAAGCCTGAGGCTACGGCAGAGGCCATCGACCCTGAAGGCTGGTTCCACACCGGCGACGTCGGAAATATCGATGCCGAGGGCTTCCTGTCGATCACGGACCGGAAGCGTGAGTTGATCAAAACGACGAACGGAAAGTTCATCGCTCCCCAGCCGATCGAAAACAGACTAAAGGTCAGCAGCCTGATTGGATACGCGGCGCTCCAGGGCGATGGCCGAAAATTCATCTCGGTTTTGATGACGCCGAACTTTGCAACTTTGGAAGCACAAGGCATCAAGGGAGAGCGCGATGCTCTGGTGAAGGATGCGGCTGTGCTGTCTCTGTATCAGGCCGAGATCGAACGCGTGAATGAGACCCTGGCTCCCTTCGAGAAGATCAAGAAGTTTCGCCTGTTGCCCGTGGAATGGGGCATCGATACTGGCGAAGTGACTCCGAGCATGAAGCTGAAGAGGCGCATCGTCGCCCAGAAGCACGCCTCGGAGATTGCGTCGATGTATGGAGGGGAAGACTAAGGCGTTATTGGCAGAGTAGTTCAAAGCAAAGATTGTGCTTGAATCACTGTGGAAAAGAGGGTACAAACGGTAGGCTGGCTGAAGAGAAGTTTTCCCGAAGCCGACGATTCCCGAAAAGTTTTGGAGTTTTATGGCTACGGCACAGCAGGTGGCAGTTCGTGAAGTGATGGATATACGGCAGGCGGCCGACTATCTTGGCATTAGCGGAGATACCCTCTACCGCTACGCGTCGGAAGGCTTCGTGCCCGCCTTCAAACTGGGAAATCGCTGGCGCTTCAAGAAGAGTCTGTTGGACAGCTGGATGGATCGTCAAAGCGGCGTCGTCACGACGCCCATAGCTCCGGAACCGAAGCAGAAGAAGCCCGTGCGTTCGGCGCTCTAGCGCCGATTTGAGATTGAGAAGCCCGGAGTGATCCGGGCCTTTTCATTTTAAGATTTTGAGCGTAAAAAAGGTGATCTCCGGGGGAGCTCTAAAACGCAGTGGAAGATGGATTGTCCCCAGGCCTCGGTTGACATAGAGAAGGGTTGAGTCGAACTGAAAAGGACCCTGTATGTACTTCTGCCCGTGTCGGGGGAGGACATAGCGCGTGACGATGGGAACGTTGATCTGACCACCGTGGGTATGCCCCGTCAGAAACAGATCACAACGGCGTCGTGTACCTGCGCAGAATTTGATGAGTCGATCGGCGAAGTCCGGCTCGTGGCCCAGGAGGATGACCGGATTCTGCAGGGAAGGTGGGATGGCGGTGTTCAGATTCGGATGTTGGAACAGCGAGTCTGAAATCCCGGAGAGCCAGATGCGGTCTCCGCGGAGGTCGAGGGGAAGGAAGCGGTCACGGAGGACGTAGAGGTCGTTGGCTTCGAGGACGGCGGTGATACCTTCGGGATCGACGACGTCATGGTTTCCCAAACTGGCGTAGCGTAGCGGGCACTTTAACCTGGAAAGAACAGCGGAACAGTCTGTAGCGTTCTTGAGGTTGTTGGTGTTGTCGTCGTGATCCGCAGTGATGAAATCCCCAGTAAGCGCTACCAGATTAGGATTCAGGGAGTTGACGATCTCCACGGCATGCTCGACGAGGCTGGTTTCATCGAATGGCCCAAAGTGGAAGTCGGAGAGCTGGGCGATCGTGAAGTTGTGGAAGGCTGGCGGAAGGTCGGGAATGTAAACGTCATGGCGGACGACCGTCAAGTGGAGACGCCCGGGACCCCAGGCGTAGAGGCCCGGCGAGGCGGCGGCGGCCAGCGTGATGCAGCCTCCGGCGAGAAATTGTCGGCGAGTGAGGGCCATAGGGTGATTCTAGTGGTTAGGGCTGCAAGACGTTTAGAATCGTCGGATGACCAGAGTGAAACGGGTGGCTGCGGAGATGCGCGCCAAAGGGTTGGAAGCAATGGTGATCACGCATCCGGCGGACGTTCGATGGTTAAGCGGCTTCACCGGTTCGAACGCGGCCGTGGCCCTTGTGGGAGGGCGTGGACGGCTCTTCACCGACGGGCGCTACACCACTCAGGCCAAGGAGGAAGTGCAGGGATTGGCGGTGACCATCGCGACGAAGCCTGTGGCGCAGGAAGCCTGCGCGTGGCTGGAGAAGGCGGGAGCAGGGAGCTGCGGCTTCGATTCGGCTGTGACCTCGGTTGCTGCCTTGGAGACGATGAAGACGGCGATCTCGGGGAAGATGCGCCGCGGATTCTTTCGCGCCGCGCCGGGAATCGTGGCTAGACTGCGTGAGATCAAGGATGACGCAGAGATTGATGCGATGCGGCGGGCGGCCTTACTAGGGTGTCGTGTGTACGAAGAGATGCTCAGTGTCATCGAAGCGGGCATGACTGAGATCGAGGTGGCAGCCGAGCTTGAGTATCGCGCACGCAAAGCGGGTGCTGAGGCGATGAGTTTCGATACGATCGTGGCGAGCGGCATACGTGGCGGGCTTCCGCACGGGATAGCCACCGGAAAGAGGTTGGCTCGTGGAGAGATGGTGACCCTGGACTTCGGTGTTATTCTCGGTGGGTATTGCTCGGATATGACACGGACGGTTTATCTCAATCGCAGCGTAAGGTTTAGCCCACTGGAAGCAGAGCAGAAGAGGGCTTTCGATGCCGTTTTGGAGGCGCAGATCGCTGCGGTTTCTTCGGTAAGGTCCGGCATCAGTTGCGCCGATGTGGACGAGGCGGCGCGTGGAGTTTTGCGATCTGCCGGGTTCGAAAAGGAGTTCAGCCATTCGACGGGGCATGGCGTGGGTCTGGAGATTCACGAATCCCCGCGAGTGGGAGCCAAACAGGCGCAGAACCTTGAGCCGGGAATGGTAATTACGATTGAGCCGGGCGTTTATCTGGCTGGGAAGTACGGCATCCGCATCGAAGATACGGTGCTGGTAAAGGAGACGGGTTGCGAGGTTTTGACACCGTCGGTGAAGAGTTGGATCGAATTGTAGGAGTTTCAGTTTCGAATCGCCAACGAGCGGATAGACAATAATTAGTTGATCAATTGGAGCAAGTTTTCTATGGAAGAGAAAGATTTGAAAGAACTTCGGGAATTGGTGGCATTTCTGAAGGAGAACGAGATCGCAGAGTTCGATCTGCATCGCGATGATGTGCAGGTACGGATCAAGTTTGCCAGCGCACTACAGCCGCAGATAATTCACTCGGCACCGCAGCAGTTCGCGGCGCCCGCAGCGATCCTGCCAGTAGCTTCGTCTCCTATCGCCCCCTCCCCTGTAGAAGAGCCAACGGAAGTTCTGCACGAAGTGAAGTCGCCAATTGTGGGAACGTTTTATGAGTCCTCCGCTCCGGGCGTGACGGCATTCGTGAAGGTGGGCGATCAAGTGGAAGTAGGCCAGGTGCTCTGCATCGTAGAAGCGATGAAGCTGATGAATGAGATCGAAAGCGATGTCGCGGGCGAGATCGTCAAGCAGGTAGCTCAGAACGGCCAGCCGGTCGAGTATGGACAGTCTCTGTACGCGGTCAGGGCTAGATAGATTGATTTCTGGTTAAGCTCTGAGCGAAAGGATGCGACTTGCGCCCCATTCTTTCGCGATAAAGCCGCGAAAGAATGGGGCGCAAGGTAGTTCCAGTTTCTGGTTGTTGGATTGATTTGGTAAGTGAGGGTTATGTTTCGGAAGGTTTTGATTGCGAACCGGGGTGAGATTGCATTGCGGGTGATCTCTGCCTGCAAGGAGTTGGGGATTCGGACGGTGGCGGTTTACTCCGAGGCCGACCGGAACAGTCTGCATGTGAAGTTTGCGGACGAGGCGATCTGCATTGGACCACCGCGGAGCGCAGAGAGTTATCTGAACGTCCCCGCAGTGATCTCCGCGGCGGAGATTGCGGATGTCGACGCGATTCATCCGGGGTACGGCCTGCTCAGCGAGAACGCGAATTTCGCCGAGGTCTGCCGTGCCAGCAATATCAAATTCATCGGACCCCCTCCGGAGGTGACGCGCATGATGGGCGAGAAGTCCACGGCGCGGCAGACGATGAAGAAGGCGAAGGTTCCGATCCTCCCAGGCTCCGATGGCGTAATCGCAGGCGCGGATGAGGCTCTGGAGTGGGCGAAGAGCGTCGGCTACCCGGTGATTCTAAAAGCAGTAGCAGGTGGCGGCGGACGTGGTATGCGCATCTGCCGTAACAAGGAAGAACTTCCTGGCCTGTATAACCAGGCGTCGCAGGAGGCGTTGAACGCCTTCGGCAATGGCGATCTCTACATGGAGAAGTTCATCGAGCGGCCGCGGCATATCGAGTTTCAGGTGCTGGCAGATGAGCACGGCAACGTGATGAGCCTTGGAGAGCGCGAGTGCTCGATTCAGCGTCGGCATCAGAAGCTGATCGAAGAGGCTCCATCGCTCCAGGTAAGTCCGGAGCTGCGCAAGAAGCTAGGCGGCGTGATTGAAAAGTCGCTCAAAGAGATCGGTTACTGGAACGCCGGGACGATCGAGTTTCTGATGGATGAGGACGGTTCCATTTACTTCATCGAGATGAATACCCGTATCCAGGTGGAGCATCCGGTCACCGAAGCGATCACGGGTGTGGATCTGGTGAAGGCGCAGTTACGCATTGCAAGCGGTGAAAAGCTGAGCAGCATCATCACGGAGCCGATCGTGATTCGCGGCCACGCGATCGAGTGCCGGATCAATGCAGAGCATCCGGAGAAGTTCACCCCGAGCGCAGGCAAGATCACGGCCTTCAACGTTCCCGGTGGAAACGGGATTCGCGTGGATACGGCGCAGTACTCTGAGGGTGTTGTTCCTCCGTACTACGACTCAATGATCGCCAAGGTGATTGCGTACGGCAAGGATCGCGAAGAGGCGATGAACCGGATGCAGAGGGCTTTGAGCCAGTTCGTGGTGCAGGGAATTCATACGACCATTCCTCTGCACCAGAAGATCTTTGCGGATACAGACTTCCGCAAGGGCGACTTCGATACGAAGTTCATGGAGCGCTTCTTTGAGCGGGAAGAGGCTAGGAAAGCTGCCGAACAAGGCTAAGGTTGCTTCTCCGTTGGTCGAAGTTTGTTCGAAAAATGCGTTCCCTGCGACCTCAGTCTCGCGATAGCCCCAAAAGAGTCGTCACATGGTGCCTATCTGTTCGAGGCGGGGCCCCGCTTGAGAAGCATCGGTTGTAGCTTCACATAGGTCAGCGAGCGCCACAACCACTCGATGGGGCCAAACTGAAAGCTTCGCAGCCAGATGGGGCTAACGATCAGGTTTACGGCCCAGACTGCAAAGACCACGTAGAGAAGCTGGAAGTATTCGAGCTTGCCGTACAGTTTCCACGGGCCCCATAGAAAGAGGAACTGACAAAGTACGGTTGTCAAAATGTAATTACTCAGCGCGGTCTGTCCAACCGCTGCGAAAGCGTGTTGCAGGGAGCGCAGAGCACCCTTCTTCACCACCATCATGACGGCGGCTGCGATCGCGATCGCACCGGCCTCGCGTGGGAAGAAGTAAGGTATGTAGACCCACTTCTCGATATCCAGGAAGAAGAATCCGCTCGCATAAGCCTTCAAGATACCGATCACGTAGACCGGGGCAGAGATGGCGAATCCAAGGATGGCAGTCCAGGCATACGTGGCGTAAGACAGTTCTCCGGTCAGGAACCCTGTCTTGAAAAGACCCATACCGATCATCATCGCTCCCAGACTTTCCACAAGAACACTGACATAGAGAAGCGCTGCGCCAGGTCCGATATAGTTGTGACGGCGCACGTTTACATTCGTCCAATAGCCGGCGCACGCTTCCGTCATTGCTTTTTGGATACTCGCTTCAGTGATCTTCTGGTCGCTTACGAGAGCATTCCATTCGGTCTCCGTCGCCTTCTGCGCCGGTGTAATGGCTTTTCCAGCCCTCCGGTCTTCGGCGACGATGGCCGCCTGCTTACTGAGCCGCAGGTCGTGTTCCCATCCAGTGAACTGCAGAAGCGAGTATGTTCCCAACACGACAGAGATAACTGTGCCGACGGTGAGCAGGGTCCTTGCACCCAACTTTCGAAACGGATAAAGCGCCAGGAGAGCCGTCAAGCCATATTTAAACAAGATGTCTCCATGCCAGAGGAAGCATCCGTGGAGAAAACCCAGGACTACGAGCGACGTAAATAGATATCGGCGATCTGGTCACTGCTACCTCGCTTTTCTGCGCGACCCGTCATTAGTACGACCCCCGCCCCAAAGAGCATGGAAAAAAGCGCACGCATCTTTCCTTCAAAGAACACCCACTTCAGGATCAGGACCGCTAGATTGAGATGTGCATGTGGCCCTATAAACGCCGATTTCGGCATGGCGATCGGAATATCGTGTGCTGCTTGTGGCGCACCGAAGTCGTCGATGTTCAGCATCAGGATTCCCAGCAGGGCGAATCCCCGGAGCACGTCGATGCTCGATATCCGTTCCTTCAACGTCGTTGCTTGTTCTAGAAAGGCCGATTCAGCGGATGGACCGTTGACATGGAGGGCTGATCTTATAGAAGAGGCTTCTACCGTGTTCATTCTTTCCTTCTCTGCCTTTGCCTGGACGCGGATGAATCAGATGGCCCGCCTCAAGGTAGTGGAATTCCCGTTAGTTGCAGACCGGGGGAGGCTTCGCTGCGTAGACTTAATCCATGGATGAACAGAGCACACTTTGGGAGCGGGTAGCGCAGGGCGAACCGATCCCGCGACTTTACGGTGTGCTGGATTTGATGGCAATCGAAGGCCGCGGGCTGAATCTCTTCGACGTGGCACAGGCCTGGCGCGACGGCGGCGTGAAACTGGTTCAGTATCGTGACAAGCTTTCGCCTTCCATGGTGATGATTGCGCATGCGGTTCGGCTTGCCGAGATCTTTCGTGGGACGGACACCTTGCTGGTGTTGAATGATTCCCCTTCGATGGCGCGCGACGCCGGACTCTCCGCAGCCCATCTCGGACAGACAGACGGCACGGTAGAAGCAGCCCGCCGAGCGGTTCCTTATTTGGGGGTTTCGACGAACACGGAGAGCCAGGTCCGCGCAGCGGATGCGACAGCCTGCACGTATATCGCGATTGGGCCCGTCTTTGAAACGAAGACGAAGATCGATGCAAAGTCGGCAGTGGGATTGGCTGGCGTTCGATCTGCACGTGCTCTCACCAGGAAGCCGCTGGTGGCTATTGGAGGGATCAAGCTGGAGAATGCGGCTTCGGTGTTGGAGGCCGGCGCGGATTCCGTGGCGGTGATCTCGGCCTTACTGGAGGGTGGAAACCTGGTGGCGCAGGCACGTGCCTTCTTGCGTGCGGTCGAGTGATCGACAGAGTCATCAAAACTGCGCGAGCTTCGAAACGAGACTTTCTCCGCTTCTTCAAGTAGAACTGACGCAATGGAAAATTCTGAATCAGTAAAGCCCGAGTTCGTTAAGGGGCTTGGTCTGTTTTCTGCGACCGCGATCGTGATGGGCTCGATGATTGGGTCGGGTATCTTCATCGTTTCGGCGGACATTACGCGGGGCGTCGGCTCTCCGGCTCTGTTGATTGCCGCATGGCTGGTGACGGCGGCGATGACACTCATTGGGGCGTTGACCTACGGTGAACTGGCCGCGATGATGCCCAAGGCAGGTGGGCAATATGTTTATCTGCGCGAGGCGCTCGGTCCGCTCTGGGGGTTTCTCTACGGCTGGACGTTGTTTCTTGTGATTCAGACGGGAACGATTGCCGCCGTAGGTGTGGCATTCGGTAAATTCCTTGGAGTGTTCTTGCCGAGCGTAAGCCAGTCCCACTGGCTCTGGCATGCGGGTACGGTGCCGGCGTGGCATGTTGGGCCTATGGTCTTGGGCAACATGGAGATTGGCCTGAACACAGCGAATCTGGCTGCCATCCTGATCATTACGTTTCTTACCCTCCTGAATAGCTTCGGCGTTCGGCTCGGAGCTCTCGTGCAGAACGTTTTCACGTCAGCGAAGGTCTTCGCGCTGCTGCTGATTGTCCTCTTCGGTCTTTTGGCGAAGAATGCGGCGGCGATTGCGGCGAACTTCAGCGGAGGAAACTTCTGGCACGGCGCTGGATGGTCCACGCTGCATCCGGTCACTGTGGGCGTAGGCGGACCGACGGCCATGGTAAGCATGCTGACCGTGGTGGCGGTGGTGCAGGTTGGATCTCTCTTCAGCGCGGACGCCTGGAATAACGTGACGTTTACCGCCGGTGAGATTCGGAATCCCAAGAAGAACCTGCCGCTGAGCCTGGCGCTGGGAACGGGAGTGGTCCTGCTGCTCTACATCCTCTGCAACTTCATCTACCTGGCAGTGCTGCCGCTGCATGGTCTAGCGGACGCCGGGACGATCATGGGGCGGGGGATTCAGTTCGCCAGTGAGGACCGCGTGGCCACGGCGGTCATGGAGCAGGCCTTTGCGGGATATGGGGCGAAGATTATGGCCCTGGCGATCCTGATTTCGACCTTCGGTTGTGCAAACGGGATGCTGATGAGCGGAGCCCGTGTCTACTATGCGATGAGCCGGGACGGGCTGTTCTTCAAAGCCGCAGGAAAGCTTAGCTCCAAGTCGAAGACCCCGGTAGTGAGCCTCTGGGTACAGTGCCTCTGGACGTGTGTCCTTTGCCTGAGCGGCAGCTACGGTCAACTATTGGATTACGTGATCTTTGCCGTACTGATCTTCTACGTTTTGACAATCGTGGGTCTATTTGTCCTGCGACGGACGCGGCCCAATGCGGAACGTCCCTATCGGGCGATTGGATACCCTCTTCTGCCAGCTATTTATATTGCAATGGCTTCGTGGATCAGTGTTGTACTCTTACGCTACAAACCTCAGTACACTTGGCCAGGTCTGGTGATCGTATTGCTGGGCGTTCCTGTCTATTTTCTATGGGGGCGTATGCGCGGTGCTGAGTCGATTTCAAGGAGTAACGAAGCCTGATGGCAAATTTGTTTGCACGTAAGACGATGGAAGCTCTGATGAGCGAATCACAGGAGCAGGGAACGCATACTCTGAAGCGTACCCTGGGGCCTTTTGCTCTCACTTCCATGGGTATTGGGGCCGTCATCGGTGCCGGTATTTTTGTATTGAGCGGTATCGGCGCACATTCTGCAGGGCCAGCTTTGATGCTGGCCTTTGTGCTGAGCGGACTGGGATGCGCGTTTGCAGGGCTCTGCTACGCGGAGTTCGCTGCGATGATTCCGCTGGCAGGATCCGCTTATACGTACGCATATGCGACGCTGGGCGAGCTCTTTGCCTGGATCATCGGTTGGGATCTGACGCTCGAGTACGCGATGGGCGCGAGTACGGTGAGTTCGGGCTGGTCCAACCATTTTGTGGAGTTTCTGGATATCTTTGGCCTGCACTTTCCTCTCTGGCTGGCGTATGACCACTGGACCGGCCTGCGCACGGCGATGGACATGGTCGCGCGCGGAATCCTGGAGAAGACGCAGCCAGATCTTGTGGCTGGATCGAAGAGCTTCGCGGATGCTTTGGGTGCGCTGGTAGCGCATCCCACGGACGCGATGGTGGCACAGGCGCACGCGTTGCTGAATGCGCCGACGATCTTCGGTATGGAAATCGGCTTCAACCTTCCCGCTTTCCTGATCGCGCTTCTGATCACGGCGGTGCTGGTGGTCGGTGTGCAGGAGTCTGCAAAGTTCAACTCGGCCATCGTGATGGTCAAGCTGGCAGTCGTGCTCTTCGTTCTGGGACTCGGATCGCACTATATCGATCGCAACAACTGGGGCCACGACTGGCATAGCTATGCACCCTTCGGTATGGGCGGCATCGGTCTGGCGGCTGGCTTGGTCTTCTTCAGCTACATCGGCTTCGACGCAGTTTCGACGACGGCGCAGGAGGCCAAAAATCCTCAGCGAGATCTACCGATCGGTCTGATTGCATCCCTGGCCATCTGCACGGTGCTCTACATCGGTGTGGCTGCGGTTCTGACGGGCATGGTTTACTGGCCGAATATCAATCTTGAAGCACCCGTGGCGCGCGCGTTCATGGAGCACCATCTTGTAGTGGCTTCGCATGTGATCACAATCGGCGCCCTCGCGGGTCTCACGTCGGTGATGCTGGTCATGCTATTTGGACAGAGCCGCGTGCTCTATGCGATGGCGCGGGACGGTCTGCTTCCCGCAAAGTTCTTCGGCGCGATTCATCCGCGTTTTCGCACGCCCTGGAAGGGAACGATCCTGGCTGGTTTCCTGGCCGCGATCGTCGGTTCGGTGACCCCGATCGACGACATCGGCAAGATGGTGAATATTGGGACACTGCTGGCATTTGTGATCGTGTGTATTGCGGTGGTTGTGCTGCGCCGTGCCGATCCGGACCGCCTCCGGCCCTTCCGCGCGCCTTTGGTTTGGCCTATTCCGGTGGTGCCGGTCTTGGGTGTGCTCTTCAACGGCTACATGATGGTGAAGCTTGGACCGGCGAACTGGATTCGCCTGATCGTGTGGCTCATTATCGGACTGGTGATTTATTTCATGTACAGCCGAAAACATAGCCGGGTGCAAAAGGGCTTGTTGCCGGAGCCTCCAACGGAATAATTCTTTTTTATTTTGGTTGGCGAGCCAGTGAATTTATCCACTGGCTCGTTGTATTTAAATGCAGATTCTGTCTCCCGCCCGTTGCGCTTTGCGCATAACCCATGTCCCAAAAGCGGGACATGGGGTCACCCGGTTTGGGGTCTCCTAATGGCAAAGCAGGTTGAAAGTCTTTGTTTCCATGGCCGCTTCTGGACACGGCGGACGCATTGACTTACCTTTCATTCTGCGGCTGTGCGAAGCGTTTGCAGGTCGCCAAAGGGGTTTGAACGGATGCAGAATTTCGATCGTCGACGATTTCTTACTGCCGCGGCTATGAGTGCGGCGGCTACACAGCTTCCCATGACGGCATTCGCCGCGCAGGGTGGCAGCCGCACGATTGGGCCGAATGACACGATTCAGTTTGCACTGATCGGCGCGGGTATCCAGGGGCAGAGTGATACGAAGAACGCTGTGCAGGTACCGGGCGTAAAGCTGGTGGCCGTAGCGGATTGCTACGACGGGCGCTTGGCGCACTCCAAGGAGCTTTGGGGCAACGACATCTTCACCACGCGGGACTATCGCGAGATCCTGGCGCGTAAAGATATCGACGCTGTCATCGTAGCCACCCCGGATCATTGGCATAAGCAGGCTTCTGTGGATGCAATGCGGGCCGGAAAAGACGTCTACTGCGAGAAGCCGATGATCCATCTCTACTCCGATGGACCGGAGATGATTGACACGGCAAAAAAGACGGGCCGTGTGTTGCAGGTAGGAAGTCAGAGAGTCAGTTCGGTTGTGTACGCCAAGGCGAAGGAACTGCTGGCTTCGGGTGCGATTGGCCAGCTCAATATGGTGACGGCGCGATGGGATCGCAACTCTTCGAATGGCGCATGGAATTACACTGTGCCCCTGGATGCGAGTCCTGAGAGCTGCGACTGGCCTCGATTCCTGGGAACGGCTCCGAAGATCCCGTTCAATGCGGAGCGATTCTTTCAGTGGCGTAAGTGGCATGAGTACGGGAGCGGCGTTGCCGGTGACCTCTTCGTGCATCTCTTCAGTGGAACGCATTTTATTACCGGAAGCAAAGGTCCTACGCGTGCGATGGCGACGGGTGGCCTGCGATTCTGGAAGGACGGGCGCGATGCTCCGGATGTGATGCTGGCGCTCTTCGATTACGCTGAGGGCTTCAACCTTAGCCTGCGTGTAAACTTTGTGGACGGCGGCGACGAGAGTGAGGGGCTCCTCTTTACCGGCTCCGAAGGCACGATCGACATTGCGGGGAGCAGCCTGACGCTCAGCCGAGTACCGCGTGAGACGGAGCCGGGTCTGTCAATTGGAACCTATACCGATGCAATGCAGAAACAGATTACGTCCGAGTACCGGAAGAAATATCCGGTACAGCATCCCCTTACAGCGCCCCTGGCTGGTTCGGAGAAGTTCGTCGCTCCCCGTGGATACAGCGATGGCTACAACCACTTTGTAAACTTCTTCGATTCGGTGCGGACACGCAAGACGCCGGTGGAGGATGCGACATTCGGTTTCCGCGCGGCTGGAGCTGCTTTGCTGAGCAATCTTAGTATGCAGCGTGGGGCGGTCGTGAAGTGGGATCCAGATGCGATGAAGCTGGTTTAGGCAAATCGGGCGTCCCGTGCACTGCGATGTGCGGGACGCCTGACCACTTTGTCATCACGTAGCGAGCGTAGGTCTGCTTTGCTTCCTGACGAATCAGGTTGTGCGCTCCGCGCGACCCCACCCATTCGCGATAAAGTCGCGAGAGAATGGGCACAGGGCTAGGGCTTGGGCTTGGGAGCTGGAGCAGGTACGGTCGGTTCCGGTGCTGGAGGGGGTACGGGAGTCGGGGTAGACGTCGGCTCAGGCGCTGGAACCGGTGTAGCTGCGGGAGGGGCAGGCGCAGGCGCGGTATTCGGAGCAGCTTCTGTCGCAGGTGTTGTGGCGGCTGGTGCCGGAGGCGGCTCAGCGCCTGGTACTGCGATGGTGGCGGGTGCCGCAGGGTCATCGCGCAGCGTGAGATACAGCTTGGAGTGATCTCCAGTTACGGGTATGGTGAGTGTGCCTGCGGCGAAGCCCGTTGGCACAGGCTTTGCAGATGCCGGGTCTGCTGTCGTGCCGACGGAGGAGAGCAGGAAGAGATTGCTTCCGGTCAGTGTGCAGTCTGTGGCGGTGCAGGTAACATTCGTCAGAACGGGCGTTCGCACCAGGATCCCAAGCGGAGTCCATTCTCCGGTCGTGCCGTCCTCCGCGACAGGACGCATCTGTAATGGACCGAAGGCTGAAGGACCGAAGGCTTTCAGAGGAGTGATCGTCGCGATCGCGGTCTTTTCATCCTGCAAGATCAGCGAGGAATCCGCGAGCGAGAGCATCGTTTTCACCGAGCCGTCCACCGTTCCGACTTCGATCTTCTGAGTGCGCGGAAATGCCTTGTCCGACTGAACAACAAAGGTCATCGGAGCACCCACGTGGATAGCCTTTTCATCTCCAAGTGTAATGGCAATGGCTTTGTCCGTAGCTTCCTGCGTGGAGGTTTTTGAGATGAGCGTAAGACCAGGGCGCGCGGATTGTAGCGTGACCTTGATGGGCATGGTGCGTCCGTCGCGGAGTTTTGCCTGCTCGGTGGCCTGGTCGGCGGGTGAGACGCCCTTGTCGGCAGTGAGTTGCAGGGTGGTTCCATTCACAGATTTCTCTGGTTTGAATGTGACGCCTTCGATCTCCACCGTTTCGACGTTGCCGAGTTCGGCTCCGCTCAGTACTGCTGTACGATCGCCTGGGTGCATGCTGAGCTTCTCCAGACGGATAGCGCCCGTATAGCCCTTGAGGTCGAGTGAATCTTCCGTCGCCGCGCCAAACTGGCGAATGTGGAGGCTGTATCCGCCGGGGCTGATGTTCTTCAGAGCAACATGCAGTTCCAACGTGTTGGCAGGGGGGGTATCTGAGTTCGGTGGGGGCGGTGCTGGTTTGAAGTCTACGTCTACAGGGCGACCCTTTTCCGTCGTGATCTGGATACGGTCGATACAGGCGGTCGCAGTGCCACTCAAAACGAGCTGGTTATCCTGTCCCGCCATGAGCTGTTTGTTGCCAACAATCTTCCAGCCCTTTCCGGGGAGCTGTTGTATCGCAATCGTCGGGCCTTCAAAAGAGTCAAAACCCCAGAACCCATGCACCGTTCCTTCGGTCGTAAGTTCGGTGGGAGCCGACGGGGCTGCAGGTGGCTTCACCTCTGGAGCATCATGCAAAGGCTTCCGTACAGGTGTGCTGCGATCGACCACGAGACCACCTTCGAAGGCGTCTGGCTTGAGCGGCAGATTGCCTCCATCTTTCAAACGAAGAACAAGGTCGTGTGCAAAGCCGGTGGAGAAGACCAGCGGAGCGCCTTCCAAGGGGAGAACCATCTTCGGCTGAAGCAAGCAAGCAACCTGATGAGTGTCATGCGCGCGCAGTGGAGGTGGAACGGCCTTTTGAATTGCGGGCAGACCGATGACGATCACCGACTTTGGATTGATAAACGAAGGAGGAGTGTTAAGTCGCAGATTCAGCGTCTGGTCCTGAGGGAACTGAATAGCTGGAATGTATTGGTACTGCGCGGTGTGTAGGCCGCTCATAAGGCGGACGGCATCGACTATTGCGCCGACATAGGCGGAGTAGACTCCAGCGCCTCCCAGGGGCGTCGCCGCTGCTGCGTTGATAAAGTCCGAAGAGTTTCCGTTGGAAAGCATGGCCGCGACCGTCTGACCGTGGCCATCTTCCAGGAGTGTCTGCGATCCGGATTGGCGGAGGCATGTTACCTGCTGGTCTACGGGAAGCTTGAAGCAGTCAGGATTCGGCTTCAGGTTGAGCGTGGCGGCCAGCTTCTGGGAATGCTCGGCGATGGCCTTTGGGTCATCCTGCTGAACGGTGCGCATGGCATCGAGATAGCGCTCAATGCGAGCCTGTTCGAAGGAGGCTTCGTTCAGATCAGCAGAGGCGCGGATGAAGATACCGGGGCGCCCTTTTACAGCAGACTTCAGCGTGGAGAAGTCGCCGCCAGTCTCCGGCGCGACAAAGAGGAGGGCTTGCTGCGCCTCTTCCGGAACCGTGATCGTTACGCCCTCCGCACGTGTCTTTTTATCCCAGGTTTCGAGGCGAGTAAACCAGATATCCGGCGGCGGATTAGTCGTACCACGCAGGAAGACCGCTACGAGCAGGAGATGCGTCGATTGCGTAGGTGGCAGATCGGGATGCAGCCAGATCTTGTCTCCGGCCTGCAGGTTGGGTACCTGTGAGATGGGGAGTACCGTTTCGCCCCGGGTTACCTTGACCTCGACCTTCGGTCCGGACAGATCGAATCGCGCAGTATCGGCGGCGCACAGGTTCGACGCCAGAAGAACGAACAGGGCAAGGCAGGGCAGCAGCTTTTTCATGTCTTCCCATTAGACGGCGTTTTGCCTTACGCAGTCACCTTTGCCGATGGATTTGGAGACGAAATCGTCCTCGTGCGTTTCTTTTCTCATGAAAGTACGAGTATTTTGTTGAATGCCGCAGGAGGGAGGCATCGCCATGCCGACAGAGATGAAGGTTCAGTGTTGTATTGCAGGAGGAGGGCCAGCGGGGATCATGCTGGGATATCTGATGGCTCGAGCAGGTGTGGATACGGTTGTGCTGGAGAAACATAAAGACTTTCTTCGTGACTTTCGAGGAGATACCGTCCATCCTTCCACGACGCAGATCATCCAGGACCTGGGCCTGCTTGAAGATTTTCTGAAAGTGCCACATCAGAAGGTGGACCGCCTGGGCGGAGACTTTGACGGAGAGAAGGTCACGCTTGTGGACTTCTCGCAGCTTGAGACGCCCTGTCCCTACATCGTGTTCATGCCTCAATGGGACTTTCTCAACTTTATTGTCGAGAAAGGGAAGATCCTTCCCAGGCTGAAGATCGTGATGGAGGCCAATGTCACCGCCTTGCTACACGAGGGTGGGCGCGTGGTGGGTGTGCATGCGGAAACTCCCGATGGGCCGATGGAGGTCCACGCAGCGCTTACGGTTGGCGCGGATGGAAGAAGTTCCACCGTGCGCGCCGCCGCCGGTCTTGCGGTGGAAGACCAGCATGCGGCGATCGACGTCTTTTGGTTTCGCGTCGAGAAGAGTACCGACGCATTGGAAGGAGTCGCGATGCACTCCAATGGTGGGAAGTTTCTTATCACGATTGAGCGACAAGACTATCTTCAGTGCGCTTTTGTGATGGAGAAGGGGCAGGCAGGTGCGATTCACGTTCGCGGGTTGGATGCTTTTCGTCATGATATTGCGACAGCCGCGCCAGAGTTGCGCGCGTCGGTGAACGCTTTAGTGACGTGGGATGATGTGAAGCTGTTGACGGTCTCGGTTGAGCGTCTTTTGGAGTGGAGTGCGCCTGGGATACTCTGTATCGGCGATGCCGCACATACGATGTCCCCTGTGGGTGGCGTGGGCATCAACCTCGCGGTGCAGGATGCCGTGGCAACAGCGAATCTGTTGGCCGTGCCTCTGCGCGAGGGCAGGCTGACGGATGAGATGGTGGACGAGGTGCAGGCGCGGAGACTCTGGCCTGCGAAGGTCGTGCAGAATTTTCAGGGAGTAGTGCAAAAAAATCTTTTGAAACCTGCGCTTGCGGGCCGGTTATCGAAGATGCCCTTGATGTTGAGGCTCGTTTCGCGCTCACACTGGATTCAGGGGAAGGCCGCTCAGTTTGTCGGTCTCGGCGTGCGACAGGAGCGGGTCGAATCGAAGCCTTTTTAGTCAAGGGCACGCAATGATTACCTGGGACTTGCTGGTTCACGTCCAGAGTGCTTCAATCAATTCATTGAGAAGACTTCTCTCCATCCTGCTGCTGGTCGTCTTCGGCCTTCCTCTCGCGTCGCCGCTCTTCGCTCTGAGCCAGAACGCGGAAGGGCATTTGCCTGCCTGTTGCAGGCGTGGTGGGAAGCACTCCTGTGCGGGTGTCATGATGGAGAAGAGTACTTCTTCTCATACGCCTCAGTTTAGCCGTCGTGCGGAGAGTTGCCCTTTCGCTCCGCAAGCGTCCGTGGTCGCTCACCACGCTGTGCGGCCTTCGAGTTCCAGCGCGATCTTCGCTTCGATCGTGAGCCATCCCTGCGGATCGGCACAGACGGAGTCGAAGTGGAGGATCTCCCGCGATAGAAGCCGGCTCAAGCGCGGCCCTCCCGCACCTGTTCTCTCCTGATCCTTCCATCCTAAAGTTTTGAGCATCACCTATGTTCTTTCGCTGAAACGCGTCTGCGCATTGAGGTTCTGTTGCTGAGAACGTTCGATGGAGTGTCCCTGCCGGGCAGAGGATGCCCACGGTATGAGATCGAGCGGCCTGTGCGTGTAATGTTTCGACAATTCGCGGAAGACAGAAGACGTTGGAAGTTCGCGCTCCTGCTCGCTCTTCTTTTGTTCCCGCTGCTTGCATTGGCTGCGACGCCGACGCGTGTCGCAGAGATTTCTTTGCCTGCCTGCTGCAGAGTGCATGGCAGACATCACTGTTCCATGGACGCAGTTGCCTCCGGTGCAAACCGTATCCCGGCTGCGTCTCGCATTTCAGAGCGATGCCCGTTTCAGGGTGTAAGCTCGGCCCCGCACTTTTCAAGTGACTATGGCGCGTTCTCCAACCTTTCGAAGGGAGTTGCTCTCACAAGCAACGAGAGCGTAGCGCTTCAGCTGAGTCTTGCTGTGTTCTACGAGAGTGCGCACGCACCCCCGAAGCGTGGCCCTCCAGGCTCCAGCGATTGTTCCCACGAAGTCTAGAACAAGGGACGCTGCGGCATAGCCGCGGCTCAACGCCGGAGAAGACAAATGTTTCGACCTGGATATATCTTTTTGAGTGCCTCGCTGGCCTCATCCACCCTGGCTTTTGCGCAGGGTACTTTGACAACAGCCTCAGTAACGGGAAGAGTGCTTGACCCAAGCGGTGCGGCCATTCCGCAAGTAAATATCGCTGTCCTGGAATTTGCTACAAATCAGACAAGGACAGTGAAAACCGATGGCCAGGGACGCTTTCGTGTTCCGTTTCTCTCCGTCGGTGCATACCGGTTCACCGCGCAGCCCTCTGGATTCGCAGCGACGACTCGCGAAATTCAGCTCACGGTAGGAGGCGCTTTTGATGTGACGCTGCAGATGGAAATGGCGGAGGAAAAGACCGCCATCTCCGTTGCCGGGCAACCCCCTGTCGTGGAAGAGAATCGCAGCCAAATCTCTGAGACCGTTCTGCAACGAGAGATCAGCGACCTTCCGTATAGCGGGCGAAACTTCCTGGATCTTGCGTTGCTTGCACCGGGTGTGAGTCCTACGAATACAGCGAGCGTCCAGACCTTCGCGGAGACGTCGCCTGTGGTCGGACAAGGCTACTCGATTAACAGCCAACGCAACTTCTCCAACAGCTTTGTTGTCGATGGACTTTCTGCAAACGACGATGCTGCTGGTCTGGCAGGAAACTCCTACGGGCTGGATGTGATTCGTGAGTTTCAGGTCGTTACTTCGGGCGGGCAGGCCGAGTTTGGTCGCGCGCTTGGTGGCTACTTCAATATCGTCACACGCAGTGGCAGCAAGGATGTTCACGGTACCGTGTATGGCTTTCTGCGCAATCAGAGGTTAAACGCGCAGAACGCTTTGTCACAGAACAAACTTCCGCTCACACAGGGGCAGTATGGAGCGAGCCTCTCCGGACCGATCCGGCGGGAGAAGACGTTTCTCTTCGGCAACTATGAAGGTCGACGCATGAACACCGCAGGTGTCATCACGATTAATCCGGCACAGGCAGCTGCGGTGAACAGAAGGCTCAACGCGATCGGTTTTGTCGGGCCGCGTCTGGCGGTGGGAAGTGGAGCGACCACGCTCTATCCAACAAACGTTCATACGGACAATGGATTTCTTCGTCTCGATCATCGATTCAGCGATGCCGACCAGTTGAATATCCGCTACAGCTACTATGGTTTGGCGAGCATCAACGCGCGTGGCGTCGGAAGCCTGGCGGATGTGAGTTACGGTACTGCGGTGCAGGATACGAACCACACGGTTGCGCTCAGTAATATCGCTATGCTCTCTCCGCGAACCTTTAACGAGACGCGCGGACAGTTCACCTACGACAGCTTGAATGCGCCATCGAACACCCAGAACAGTCCCGCGGTGACTATCAGTGGTGTGGCGACCTTCGGGCGTTTCTCCTCTTCGCCCACGGCGCGCCTGAACTATCTCTATGAAGCAGTTGATAACCTTGTTATGCAGCGCGGAGCGCATACCTTCAAGACAGGCGTGGACTTTCTCTTCAACGACGACACGATTACCTTTCCCATGTCGATTGCGGGTTCGTACACCTTCGCCTCTCTGGCTGCGTTTCAGTCCAGCGGAACGTCGTATGCCTCATTCTCGCAGAACTTTGGCACTCCCTTTGTGCAGCAGAACAATCCCAACATTGGTATGTACGTTCAGGATGAGTGGAAGGCTACGCCTTCTCTGACCTTGAACCTTGGCGTTCGTTATGACCTGCAATTTCTGCGAACCATCAACACGGATAAAAACAACGTCTCTCCACGCGTTGGTTTTGCGTGGTCTCCATTTGTGAATAAGGGAACCGTAGTGCGAGGAAGTTTCGGTCTGTTTTACGATCGCGTGCCTCTGCGTGCACTGGCCAATGCGCTGTTGTCCGCAAATAATACGACTGATCCAATACAAGGGCGTCTGCTGCAATACACCTATGTTCCCGGCGACGCAGGTGCGCCGACGTTTCCTAACGTCTCAACCACACCAAACCGGGGCTCGAAGATCAGCTACGCGTTAATGAATCCAAACGTTCAGAATGCATACTCCGAACAGGCAAGTATCGGTGTGGAACAACAGATCAATCGAACCGGAACGCTCGGCATCAGCTATCAACACACGCGCGGACTTCACCTGCTGTCTTCCCTGAATCGCAATATCAATTTGGACGGGTCGCGGCCTGATCCGACACGTGGCAATATCAAGCCGTATGATTCGATCTTCGACTCATACTATGACGGTCTGGCCGTCTCTCTTCTTGAGAGGCCTGTCTCGTGGGGATCGGCGCGCGTGTCGTACACATGGTCGAAGGCCATCGACAATGTCGGTGAGTTTTTCTTCAGCTCGCCGATTAGTAATTTCGATCTGAGTGTAGATCGTGGACGTTCAGATGATGATCAGAGACATCGCCTGGTCTTCGACGCGACGTTGAATTCACCCATGTCGCATGCGGATAGCTTTATGGCTCACCTCACGCACGGCTGGCGTCTGGGAGGCATCGTGCAATACTACTCACGGCTTCCATTCAATGTAGTGACAGGTGGACAGACCAAACAGCAGACGACGCAACGGCCATGCGTCGCTGCGACTGGTCTGAGTGTTGCGCAGAGCGGAGTCACCAACGCCTGCACCGAAGGCCTGAAGGGATTTGTCATTGGACGGAATACTGGGACGGGTTTTGATTTCGTCGGCGTGAACGCACGTCTGAGCCGGACATTTCCACTGACAGAGCGTATTCATCTGGAAGGTATTGCAGAGGCGTTCAACGCTTTGAACCATCGCAATGACATGATTCCAAATGGAACCTTCGGCACGGGAGCTTATCCTCCATCGCCAAGCACGTCCAGTACGCCTTTCGGCGCAGCAACTGCGGTGGGCGATCCAAGGAGCATCCAACTAGCTGCACGCATCAGCTTTTAGTTAGTCGTACGAGGCTTCATGTTCACGCGTCCTCAGCGAGGGAGATGGAGCTAAGCGACCATGCCGAGGCGCTGGAGAAGCCGGTCAGGACGGGACGTTTCGCTACAACACGCTCGATCGAACCACTGATTCATCATGACGACGCGAGATCTGCCATTGTCAATGAGGCGTGCCGTTTTCTTGCAGCAACGTTGGGGCAATCGTTGTTGTCGTCGGCATTTTGTATCACTACCGGTGGTGAGATTGAAGGGGGCGCTCTGTAGCGTAATGATGACTGAGATCTTCCAGCCGCTAAGCACACTTCGTACTGCACGGTTATATCCCTTGAACTAAGCAGGCTTCCATACGACGGAAGATACGAAGACCTTCCGGTTGTCCGGGTCTGCATGCTACCGATTGAGCTTGGGAAAGTTGTAAATCCTCGAAGTTGTTTTAAAGCGTGTTGTTTGCCATGTAAGCACTCTACAGGGGCTTTGACCACGTGTAGAGTGCTTACGCTGATGCTTTTGGTCATCCGTTGCTCGAGGTGACCTGCAAGCCGCCGTAGGTGAAAATTAAAAGTCATTCGTGTCTTTCTATGGACATTACAAAGGAGAGGATGATAGCTTCTATGCAGTGTCCACAGGAGAAGGTATGGCGGCAGACAGATCCGAGGTTTTACAGGGAACTCTGGATCTTATGATCCTCAAGACGCTTCAGGCGTTAGGTCCGCTGCACGGCTTTGGGATTGCACGGCGCATCGAGCAGTTGAGTGAAGATGTGCTCAAGCTAAACGAGGGCACGGTTTATACCTCGCTCTTGCGCTTGCAGCAGAAGAACTGGATTTCAAGTGAGTGGGGCATTTCAGAAAACAATCGACGTGCTCGGTTCTATAGCATTACCAGACGTGGCCTGAAGCAACTGACAGTCGAAACGGAAAACTGGGAACGCATTGCCGCGGTGATTGGCCGCGTTCTGGCACTCGAGACGAAAGCCTAATTACGTTTGAGCGCGCTCTGACATTCGGGGCTCGACTAAAGCGTTCTTTGGGCAGAGACTTGCCAATAGTTCTTTCGACGAAGAGATGAATACCCACTTCGAGATGCTTACGGAGAAGTATGAGCGCGAGGAATGAGTTCCAAGAAGCCGCACGAGCAGCACGACGACAGTTTGGAAACACGGCTTTGCTGAAGCAGCGACAAAGAGAAGTGAGGTTCACGATGTTGGAAGCCTTGTGTTGTGCGCGGTCGGCATGACCATTGGCGTGCCGCTCGCGATGGCTGCCGGTAAAGGCCTCGAAAGCTCCTCATCAGCGGAAGGCTTCCCTACGCAGACTGGCCTAGATGGTCGCCCTTAAACACGAAATATCGCTTCGGGCGCCCGAGCTCGATTACGTCCATACCAATCTGCCGAATATCGCTCCAACTCTCAGAATGATTTCAGGGTCTCTGTTGGCATCAACTATCGCCGATAATATCTTCCCTCAAGGCGCGACAGGGGGCTACGGATAAGGGCAGATGCTTTGATAGGCAACTCCGATGGTGGCATGCCGATCATCAAATTGATGAAGCCGATCAGTATCAGGAAAATGGTGGACGCGGTAGGAATCGAACCTACAACCTGTCGATTAAGAGTCGGAATTTGGGCATTTTGCAGAGCGTTGCAATATGTGGCAGGAAGTGTCTAATTAGCCAGTAGAATCAGTAGGTTGTATGCTATTTACATGACGCAAGGAATGGCACTAGCGAGAACAAAATCCCAAGGTAAACAGCCACCAGAACAGCCACCGCTACAACCTGTCGATTCTTCAGACAAGGAAAAGAGGAAGGCCGCGAAACCCGTTCGCGGCGTATTCGAGCATCCACCGAAGAGCGGAATTTGGTGGATCAATTTCTATGTGGAAGGCAAGCGCAGACGGGAGAAGGTTGGATCGAAAAGGGCTGCAAGCGACCTCTATAAGAAGAGGAAGAACGATGCCCGAATTGGAATCAAGCTACCGGACACGCTGAGAGTGACGCGGCCAGTCCTGTTTGAGGATCTTGCGAAGGATGCGATGGTCTACTCTGCTGCCCATAAGAAAAGCCACCGAGGTGATCTCTCGAACCTCAAAAGCCTGCTGCCAGTTTTCGGGAAGGAGAAGGCGGACGCAATCACGCCTCAGGCCATCGCGGTCTATTTCGCAACCCGGACCGATTTGAAGCCCGCGAGCATAAACCGCTATCGCTCCACCCTTTCGATGATTTTTGCAGAAGGTATTCGCAATGGTCGGGTCAAAAACAACCCTGCCCGTCTTGTTCGGCTTAGGAAAGAGAATAACGCTCGTATCCGTTTCCTCAGTTACCAAGAAGAGGCAATCATACGAAAAATCATCATGAGACGATGCCAAGTTCACGAGTCTGCCTTCACTGTGGCCCTTGAAACAGGCATGCGTCTCAGTGAGCAACACACGGTGGAATGGCCAGACGTTGACTTTGATCTAAAGCAAATTCAACTCGTGGAAACAAAAAATGGTTCTAGCAGGGTAGTGGTCCTGAATGAGGAAGCCATTGCTGCGCTCAAGCTCTGCTTGGCAGGACGCAATGTAGAAAGTCCGAGTCCCAGAGTGTTCCTGACACGCTACAAGCAACCTCTGCAAAACCCTAAGGCTTGGTTTCGACTGGTCATGAAAGAGGCGGTCGAGCAAAACCCAGAATTGGCGGACGTCACCTGGCACACCATGAGACACACTTTCATCTCTCGCCTGGTGATGGCGGGCGTCGATCTAAGAACCGTCCAAGAGCTTGCCGGCCACAAAGACATCAGCATGACAATGAGGTATGCCCATTTGAGTCCAGACCATAAGATAGACGCTGTAGCAAAACTGACAGAGTATCGGAAATTACAGAAAGCGAAAGCTGAAGCAAAGGATGGCACTGACGCGAAAAAGAGTTGACCTTCCACGCCTCTTGCTTTACATTGAATAAATCCCACCCACAAGAAAGCGACAACAACCCAGAGCAGGGAACACCTGTTCCATAACCGATCCGCTAACACCATTGCACTACCGCAGCAGAAACGGAACGATCCGTGACGCCACAGTGATGTTGAACATACGCTCCTGATGTGCGAACTATTCGTTGCCGGTACCACCTCAAGAGCACTAGGTCACTGTGGAGACCAGAAAAATCCACCGTACGCCTGAGCGTTACACAGGCAGTCTCCCTGGAAGATCAGGTTGAGACCAAGCGTCAGCCGTCGCTCGAAACGGCCAACCCACTGAGCGCAACACCCGCCCCGTCCTACGCAGTCGCGTCTTGACTGTCCACCTCAGCCATACAACATCACAACCACCGGCAGACGTGTGTCTGACGGTGGTTGCACCCCAAGGAAAACAATGCCCGAAGTGTCACTATTCTCAGAATCCACGAACAACATCCGCCCCATGCCCCAAAAGCTTTTGTATGATCGTCGGTCCGCGTCTTACGTCCTCAGTATCTCCACCCGTGCCCTCGACTATTTGATCGCGAACAAGCAACTCGCCCCCCTGCGCCTCGGAAAAAAGATCATGCTCAGTCATCAGGAACTGACCAAGTTCTGCCGCTCCAATCACCTGTCACTGACGGCCAACCCAGTCACTGACTCAGGTCTGTAGACGGGCAATCCGCACCACTCCAGACTCTCCCAAGTAGCCCCGCGAGATAGCACCCTCATTTGTGGGAACGGGAAGCTGCGTCCCAAACTCGCCTTCCCAAGGCGCTAACGAAAGACACTCACTTAAGGAATTGAATGAAATTGAAATTAAATAACATCTACAACCGGGAATCCCCGTTCCCAAGATCACAGGAGCAAAGCTAGTGGGCACTGTTGTCCTTGAAGCTCCTGCTCCTCTAATCCCACCGACCATGTCCAGTCCTGAACCCTATGGACCTTGGGCAGATCTTGAGTATGCCCGCGTCAATGGAGAGGCTCCGTTTGTTCTTCGCTGCGCTGAAACCGGCCAAATCTATGACCGCATCCTCGGCATGACCTTCGTCTCGTCTGAAGACTATGCCCGCGTGCAAGGTCATCAACAATACATTCCTGAACCGCCAGCGAAGAAGGCCGATATGAAGGTTTGGGCTGGCCTTCGCAAGGCGGGCGACCATTGGAGGGCACCCAAGGTCACGCAGGCGATGGTTAACTTTGCGCATAAATCATTCTGGGCAGGAACCCTCGACCTGGGGGATTATTCGGATCTTCTGGTCTCGTTCCTAAAGCAGTTCCATGCTGAAGATGAGGTGTTCGATTATTTGAATGCGCAACGTCCAGACGATAGAGAGTTCTGCACGGCACCGCTGTTTGCTCCTCTGCTCAAACAGCGGTGCCGTGAGTTCATCTCAGATGCCTCTGTCCTGCCTAAGCAAGACACCGTGCTGGACGCGGGCACAGAGGCCGCAACCTCACTCTCCCTTGAAGGCTACGAGGCCCGCAAACAGGCGGCAAACAAAGAAACCGTGACGCGGGCGTACAGCGAGTTCAAAGACGCTGTCCCTGAGGTCAAGGGAGTGGCAGCAGAAAACCTCTACACCACGATTTTGAGGTTTGCAAAGCAAAAGCTCACTGCCCATCTCTACAACAAGGATGAGGGCTCAGCGACGGCAGACGATCATGCACAGACAGTGACGGTGTATGTCTGGCAACATCTGCACGAGTTCAAGGGAGGCTCTGATTCGTTTCATTCCTGGTTGGACCGCATCTGCTTCACAACAGGTTCTGCCGCCCAGAGCTCGGCCAACAAACAGCAAAGGAGCAGAGTGGAATTGCTGGTCCCTAGCGAAGATGGAAGCTTAGAGGACAACCCGGAACTGTACCCGGCTTCTCAGCCGCCGGTCTATCTTCGAGAGTTGCCCGATTCAATCGTTGGTGTAGATCTGAAAATCTGCTGGTACATCCGCGAAGGTATGACCTACCGGAAGATCGCAGAGACGCTTGGCATGACTGAGGCTGCCATAAAGCAGCGAGTTGCAGCGATGCGGGCGAAAAACGTCCCAAGTACGGAGGCCCGTGACTAGGTTGAAATCTTCGACTCATGAAGCGTTCTGCTCTGTCGTCTCCGCATATCAGGAGAGCCGATTCTCCTCCGGGGATCTCGCTGCCACCGATTACGGTCGACGTGCGGCAAGCGGGCGAGCAACCCACACGGGTTCCAGTCAAACCGTCACACCCTCTACCTCGGACCTTGTATGTGATGTGGAGATCAGTGCCTTTCGATGTCTCTCAGAAGGGGAGCTTGCCTATTGGGAGACTTACTATAGGCCAGCTTCTTTGCTGGGCGTCCATTATGGGGAGGAAGGTTGCGGTTTCACTGAGCATCTCAAAGCGTGGTCGATACATTTGCGCTCCGCAGTGAAGGTTGTTGACTCGCGCATACGCGAAAAGCTTGGAGGAAGGTTTCTCGACGCTGGTATAGCACCACTAGCCCTGTACCGGGCGGCTGTCGACCGGCGAGGTCCCAAGCCCGGTCGAGGTCAATGGTCTCACCTCTACGGAAACTAGTACGGGGACTCAAGGATGCGGGAGGGGCAGGACGAGTTTTCACTGCATACTGTGCAGTGAAGATCATCAAAAAGGCGAAATAACGTCCTGCCCCAAACTTTCTTTCAACTATTTTCTAGGTCTCCATACTTTCACCCCGTCTTTTTTGACCTATACATATGAGGGGCAGAATAACGAAAATATTCTGCCCCCACGTTTGCCGAACAAATCACCGTTCGCTTGATCACAGAACTACAGCCCAGCGTCTACTCCTCCGAAACCCGTTGGAAAAGCTGGCAACCTGGAACGCTGTTGGTCTTGAAATTCCTGGCTTCTAAACTAGGTCCTGCCCCTCTAAGGGCAGATGAGTGAGTGTAGGCTCACGCCAGTTCTTCCGAGGAGACGGAGGCGCCACCCTCACCTTTGTTACTACCGGGGATCTCTTGGCGATATCGGGGCATAAAAACTAGGACTGCAGCAAACAGTCCGTTTATGGATAGAAGAGATCGGCGAGTAACCATATGGTAATAGCCATTTGATGCCTAGTTCCCCTAGGCACACCTAGGTAACTACTCGTTAACAATCTGCTCTTTCAGTCTATGAAACAACAATGAGTTTGAGTTTGTTAACAGGGTTGATCTCTTTTTTGTTTTTGACGGACGAAGGTCCGAAAATTTTGAAAAATGGGCAGGACGTTTTTTAGAACGCCTTACCATTCCAGCCCGGCCCACGCGACGCCGTCATCTGCATAGTGTGCAGTCGCATAATCCGCAAAATCTGACAACCAACCATGCACAGTGTGCAAACCCAATCAATCGAGGAATCCATGTCTCCCGTGTCTCCGAACGCACAAGGCGGTCCCTTCCTGCGTGACTATCTGAAACAAATCACTGATGCCTTTCCGGTCGGAGAAAGCAACAAGGGGGCAGACGACCTCAGGTTTGTGATTCGCACTCTCCTGCGAACCATCTATCCCCAGAAGGAAGATGCTGGTCTTCTGTCAAGAATCAAGAAGAGTCGCATCGCAGCCGCTCGTCTCCTGGTAACGCTCTTGGAGCAGGAAAAAGATGCGTTCGTGGGTTGGAAGTCTCTGACTCGCCCCCAGAACGAGCAGCAACGGTTAGCCACTGTTCTGCGTGCTGCCATCGGAACATTTGATCGAACGGCCTACGAAATGGAGAAGCATTGAGATGCCCAGTAGCTACAAAGTTGCACAGAAGATTCTGACGCGGGAGCAGTTCGCGAGATTGAGCCCACGGGCTACGAGGTTATACGCGGTGATCTGGAATCGCCTCCGCAAAGGAAGAGTCGATTCCTATCGTTGGTATGACGCGAACCTGGCCGTACGTGCCCAGATGCTGCAGGCGGATTTGCCGCGCACACGGGCAGAGCTAGTGGAGGCAGGATTGATTCACATACAGCCTGACGACGACGAAAATGATCACGCAGTTGTGCATGCGTCTGTCTACGCGCTTACTCCACTCGCTAACATCACGAGTCAAACTGTACTCATGAAGGCCCGGCAGCCTAAAGCTCTCCGAACGTTTCAAGACATTTATTCCCTCAAACGAAATTAGAATTGCTGCCAACAAGACATGCTTGTTGGTGGTGGTACTCACGCAGGGGTGCGTGAGTTCAGGTTGATCATCTCTGGAGTGAGGTTTACTCCTCACGTAAGATGACGACCAAGGGGGCGGTCTGCCCTTGAACAGGCCGCCTCTCTCCTTCAATATTCCAAGACGTCCGAAACTGAGATTACCCATGCGCGAGTGAGCATGGGGACCAGGGTAGATCTCCACTGCCCGCAATCGATAGAACTGGATGCGTTGAGCCTAACGCTCCGCGTCCGGATCTATCGACCTGAAGAGGCAGCGGGTCTTTCGAACCTAGAACTCTTTGGCCCTGCGACCGACGGCCAAGCAAAATTTTTATCCGCGCCTGATCCTTTTCGGACATGACGGTGCCTTCGCCCATGTTATCGGGCTGCTCCATCTACTTCTTCCATCAGTTTTTATGGGTTCTGTGTATTTAGACACCAAAAACCACTAAAAGGTTCCAAGAAATCGTATGCCAACCCCAAGAAAATCGCTTGCACAACTAGCCGCTTCGGGCACCTTAGCCCGACATTCGGGCCGGTATAAATCACGTTTGGCCGCAGTCCCGACAATCATTCACCCGCCTGGACGAGCTCCCGCCCACTTGAATCTCGACCAGAAGACAGTCTGGGCAGAGATCATTCGAACCGCTCCGCAAGGCGTGCTGATGAAGTCTGACCGAATCATCGTGGAGGTGCTGGTCCGTCTGTTGCTCAAGGTCCGGACTACGGACGGATCCACAGCAGAGTTTAATGCGATTGCCAACGTGCTCGGCAAGCTCGGGATGACTCCTGCCAGCCGGCTATCCATGAATGTTGAGCGAGCTCTAGAGCCACACGAAACCGCAGCCGAAGCCAAGGAGAATGCGCTCCTGGCAGAGTTAGACGCCCTCGATTAGAGCATCTTCAAAACTCGTCTCCAACCCACCGTCTCCACGAGGTGGGTTTTCTTTTGCCTTCTGGAAGGAAACACCATGATCCAAACACTCGGGCTATCACCGCCCGAAAAACGAAACATCAGTTCACCCGTCTTGAACCCAGGCTTCTGGGAAGTCTTTGGCGGCGGCAACGGTTCAGACGCGGGAGAATTAGTCTCCGACTCGACTGCCATGCAGATAAGTACGGTCTACGCATGCGTGAAGATCCTCTCGGAGTCCGTGGCAAGTTTGCCTTTGAAGCTCTACAGGATCGCACCGCAGGGCAAGGTGCAGGACACAGCGAACCCATTGCACTACCTCCTGAGTGTCGCTCCGAATGACGAGCAGACCAGCTTTGGCCTGATAGAGACTCTGGTAGCACACCTCACGTTGAGCGGAAATGCTTATGCACAGATAGAACGGTCTGGAGATGGCACCCCTATTGCTCTTTGGAACCTGCAGCCGCGTCTCACAGAGCCCTACAGGCTGCCCAGCGGCTTACTCGCATACAAGACCGCTGACGGCGAGAGTCTCGGTAAGTCTCGAATCATCGCAGCCAAAGACATAATCCATGTTGCTCTCACTGCCTGGGATGGTGTTACTGGCCTCTCTCCGATCATGCAGGCTAAGCGCTCGCTGGGGCTCAACATAGCGGCGGAGAAGTATGGTTCTCAGTTCTTCACTAACAGCGCGACACCTTCGGGCATTCTGACGACGCAGAAGACTGTTAAGCCCGAAGACAAGACCAAGATGAGGCAGGCGTGGGAAGAGTCTCAGTCGGGCCGCAATAAACACCGTGTGGCGGTCCTCGATCAGGAGCTCAAGTTTCAGCAGATCTCGGTAACTAATGCAGAGGCTCAATTCTTAGAGCTACGTCAATTCTCACGTTCAGAGATTGCCGCGCTATTTCGGATTCCGCCCCATATGGTGGGCGACCTCTCGAAGCTGACTAACGCGAATTCAGAGCAGCTAAATTTGCAATTTGTCTCCGAAGTTTTGCGGCCTTTGGTGGGTCGTATCGAGGCAGAGTTGACCAAAAAGCTCCTGCCTCGTGAACCTGGCAAGGTCAGCGACCTTCAGCTTGCGTTCGACCTCACGGAGAGAACTCGTGGTGACACTGCAGCCCAGACCGCAGCGGCAACGGCGGGCCGTGTAGGTGGATGGCTGTCTGCGAATGATGTTCGCCGTTCTCTGGGCCTCAACGAAGCTGGCCCTGAGTTGGACGTTTATCTCTACCAAATCAATACAGCGAACGCAGAGCGTCTCCTAGACGCTCCCGCACCGCAGAAAGAACCGGTACCGCAATGAAAACAAAAACAGAATTACGGTACCAAGTAGCAAGGGAGCTCAGAGTCCAAACAAGCTCAGACGGCTCCCGTACCATCAGTGGCGCCATTTTCTACAACGTGCCTTCCGACGACTTAGGCGGGTTCAAAGAGATCCTGGCCCCCGGAGTGTTCTCTGATTCGGTAAACGGAGACGTGCTCTGCCTCCGCGATCATGACCAGAGCATTTTGCTGGGCAGAACGAAGGCAAAGACACTCACTCTCACAGATGCCGCTGACGCACTCAGGTTTGTCTGTAAGTTGCCGGACACTACACAGGCAAACGATCTCGCAGAGTCCATTGCTCGCAAGGACCTGGACTCCAACAGCTTTGGGTTCAGGACCCTTAAAGATGACTGGGGCACTGATAGCGAAGGCAACGTGATTCGCACGCTTCTGAAGGTGCAGCTATTCGAAATCAGTCCATGTTCGTTCCCAGCCTATCCCTCCTCCACTGTCTCTATTCGTTCCTGCCCCGCTGCCCTTAGAGGCAAGCTCAATAAACGAGCGAAGCGGAGCAACTCAGACGGCTGCGAATGCGACTGCTCAAGCTGCCTCGATGACGACTGTGAGAACTGCACGGATGACTCCTGCGATGACGAAGCGTGTGCAGAGAATGGCTGTCCCAATCAGGATGACGAAGACCGTTCAGTCAGCAAGTCCGACATCCGCAAGATGCACATGCGCCTTGAACTAGCTCGGCGCAAGTAGCCCCCTTACACAACCTAACGGTTCACCCGCACTTGATGCGCGTACGACAAAGGAATTTTCATGCTCAGAATTAAGGAACTACAGGAACAGCGCAACAAACTTATCACCGATGCGACGGCCATCATTCAGGCCCCGAACGTGACCACGGAGCAACGTGCTCAGTTCGACAAGATGATGGAGGACAGCGATGTCCTGAACGGAGACATCGAACGGCTCAAGTCTGTAGAGGCATTCCAAGCAGAACGACGTTCGAGCGTTCCACGTGGCAAACCTGGCGTTTCGCTCGACAACGCAGAGAACGCAGAACTCGAAAAGCGGGCGCTCCGTGAGTTCATGGTGTCCGGCAAGATGCCCGAGACTCGTGACCTCGGTGTGGGTCCGGTTGCTGGAAGCATCACCGGTGGCGCGGCTCTGGTCGCACCGGCTTTCTATCCGATCCTGACGCAGGCCCAGAAGTCTTATGGTGGCATCGTCAACATCGTGAACCAGCGCACGACGGACACCGGTGCCAGCATGTCCATTGCCTCCGTCAACGATACGACGAACGGCCTTCTCACCTGGGCAGAAGATACGGCTGCAGTCGAAGTTGATCCTGCCACTGCGTCCGCCACCAGTACGACGCAGAAGTATCATACCGGTGCGATTTTGGTCACTCTCGAAGAAATTCAGGATTCCGCATGGGATCTGGATGCCTTCATCAGTGATGTATTGGGACAGCGTCTCTATCGCGGTCTTGCTAAGTACATCTCTCAAGGCAGCTCTGATGGCGCATTCGTGAGCTATCTCGCTGGCGCTGTGAGCGGTGCGACGAGCAGCGTTGGTACATCAATTGGATACAACGATCTGGTCCAGCTATGGGGTTCTGTTGATCCTGCTTATGCGGATCAGGATGCAGCTTGGGTCATGAACGCTGGAACCCGTGCGAAGCTCATGTCTGTTGTCGATACCACCGGTCGCCCCTTGTTTGTTCCCGCGCCGGTCTCGGACGGTGCATTTGGAACTCTGTTGGGATACAAGGTTGTTCTTGATCCCTATGCTGCCGACATCGCTTTGGGATCAAAGAGCCTAGCTTTCGGCTCTTTCAAGGCGGGCTACACGCTCCGCAACGTGGGACAGTTTGAGATTGCTCGCGATCCCTACACCTACCTGTTCAGCAAGGGTGCAATCGGATTCATCGGTTGGGGCCGTGGTGGTTCCTTCGCCACGAACGCAGGCACCAACCCCATCAAATACCTCACCCAGAAGGCAAGCTAACCTTCGCCGCAAAACAACTCCCCACACCCAAGACATCGGGTGTGGGGCTTTTTGCGTTTTCCGGGATGATAAGGCTATCTACGGGTTCGACACGGCTGCAGTCGTGCCTGCGTTCTTAGCTGCCTGAGTTCGTTGCTGTATCGCCTGGACTGCGAGGAGCTTCTGTTCTCGGTTGTG